>Ga0214544_1003942_pt1 | contig 30179 bp, 13 predicted proteins | sample CNSS3metaG_FD_160074 | JGI IMG/M metagenome (GOLD analysis project Ga0214544, IMG submission 160074) | Root nodule microbial communities from cowpea collected in UCLA plant growth center, Los Angeles, California, USA - CNSS3 | ecosystem: Host-associated > Plants > Roots > Nodule | place: USA...
TGTGGATAGAGAGAGCATTGATAGTGTTGGTGCTTCTACTCCACCAAATTGACGGAGGAGATGGTTGCCTCGCCTCTTCCTGCGGCAAAATCAGAAACATATCTTATCCATTCCGATTGAAAGGAGACCCAGAAAGGTGCGGTCCGTATGAGCTATCTTGTGAAAACAATATAACGCTCTTATCTTTGTTCTCTGGAAGATTTAATGTGGAGGCCATCAACTACTATAATTTTACAATCAGACTGGTGGATCCTGGACTTCAACAAACAAACTGCTCCTCCCTTCCACGCTACTTCTTGTCTGAATCCAACCCCTTCGATTGGCACCAATACCTGTTTGCTTACGAGGATTATAAGCAGCTTCTGTACGAGTATATAGTGTTTTTGAGTTGTAACCATGGAGTGAGTGGTAACCGAAAGTACGCGGATACTGGTGGATGCCTGAATTGGGACTCCAAAGGTTACACATACGCTATGGCTGGTGACCTATTAGCAGAGGACTTAGAAGTTGGTTGTGATGTAAAGCTGGTTGCTCCCACATCTTGGTGGGGGTTGAACCCAAATAATTATTCCTACGCCATGATGCACACAGCGCTTGTCTATGGATTTTACCTTTCTTGGATTCGTCTCGTCTGCGAGGATACTTGTGGATTTGATAATCATACCTACTGCCGTTTCAATGATTCCACCCACAGCGTTCAATGCTTAAATGATGGTATGGCATAAAGGCTTTCTGTTTTTAATTTTAATTAAATTTCAACTTTAAATAAATTTCAATATTTTTAATATTTCTTTTAATTGATCTATATAACTTTTTTATTATAGCAAAAGATATACATAACATACCAAATTTATGTAATTAATTTTGGTATATTTATTCCTATTATAATAACGTTTTTATTACTATTTTTTTATTCTGATTAAGTTTATTTTAAGTGTTTTGAATGGTTAGTTTTTCTAAATTTCTTGTGATCTTTTAGTATGATTTAAATGATTTATTAAATTCCTTTTAACATGTCAACGCTTATTTTATTTATTGCTATAGTCATAGCTAGTTGTGTCATTTCAGCGTTTGGATTCAAAATTTTAATTGCCCAAACTATAAGTTTTATATCAACAAGTATCTTTCTAATTAATTTTATATTTTATGTTAAAATAAAATGATAGTTTTATCTTGGTATAATTACTGATTTGGTACCCCAATTTTTTGGTTAAGTTCAATTTGGTACCCATATTTTTTGTTTGTTCAATTCAGTACCCAAATTATCTAAAAAGATTCAATTTAGTCATCTCCGATAAGTTGAAGTTAACATCCTGTCCGTACAGGATACGTGTCAAGTACGGACACGGTGTTAACTCCAACGTAACGGAGAGGATCAAATTAAATCTCTTTAGATAATTAGGTACTAAATTGAACAAACCAAAAATTTGGATACCAAATTAAACTTAACAAAAAAGTTGAGATACCAAATCAGTAATTATACCTTTTATCTTTCGTTAATCAGTGACTAAAGGGACTTTTATTAGATAGATTATGAATTTGTGAAATTATGTAAATAGCCTTCCTTATGGCGTTGTAATTATCTTATATTGATACCCTCTTTCTTTTTTGGGGAACAGCGATACCTTCGGAGCCTTCGGGTAAATATCCTACCTTTTTGGATTACCTACTCTTTAATTCGTCAATTTTGATTCTACATATCAACCGTATAATATGCATTTTTTCTAATCTTTCATGTTTAATCTCTTAATTTAGATTTGAATTCTTTTATTTTGATCTTTTAAATTAAAATTATTTTCCTCCCAATTTTTATAATGATTTTTCTATCGATGTATACATTATCAAATACTTGACCGATATGATTCAAATTGTGTTTTATAACTTATAAAACAGGAATTTTAATGATTTTTAATAAAATATTTAATCTCTTATTATAGTTAGAAAATATTATTTCTGAAGATTTTTAAGAGTGATAATTGATAACAACAAAAGACAAAGACAAATAAAAAAGAAGAGTAATAGAGTTCCTAATTAACCATTTAGGAAATCTAAAGATTCAAGACATTAAGAAAGCCACAAAAATATAAGTATAAAAGTTGTATATAGAATAGATTTCCAACAATAGTACTATATGTATTACGAACAGATAAAAACTTTATTAAAGGAAACATATTTCACATTTTGAACTCAATAGTGTGTCAAATATGCTACTATAAAAAAGACGAGCATGTGCTAAGATAGTGAAATATACTCAGATTGAGAGAGAGGATAACTTGGAGGAGAATTTACAACTTCAATCCCCAGGAAATAAAAAAGAGAACCAAAATCCTTCGTTTGAAACTATTTTGCCACCTGTGCTTTTAACTCCACAACCCAGTCTACATCCTCTCATGTGATTATTATGTTGTCAAATACAGAGCGAGAATAGTACAACCACGAGAATGAGTATTTAGAAACAAAGCAGAGAATGAGTAAATTCATGAATGAGGGATAGTTTTTTAAGCAACTCCATTTTGCTAAGAGGTATTATTACATGAAGTTTGATGAAGAGTGTCATTGATGGCAAGTATATAAGGTCACCCTATCTATAACTTATACCAATCACCCTCTAGGATGAGGATCTTGCACATAATATAGCGAGTAGAAGAAAAAAGAAAAAGAGATATCATAGTCACATAGTAAACATTTGAAGAGTCAAAAGAAATATAGTAAACATATAAAAGGGACAAAGTAAATGTGGAGATAGATTCAGTACCTACTAATGACGTTAAGGAACCATCAACGATCATAATAGTTATAGGTGGGACGATTTTGGTATTGGCAATTTTATCTCTATTATATAATAACATTTTGATATCTAATCCATTTTTTTTTTAATTTTGATTAATTTTATGTTATGTGTCATTAGTGAAAAAGAAGTGTTTTTCATTAATCTATTTTGGCTCAACTAACACTAGTGCAATAAGGACTTTTGGCACCGGTTGTTTTTTGTATTTTGCCCTGATTCTAGAACCGAAGAATATTAAGGCGAGGTCAAAAGGACATGACTTTTGGCCTCAAGCCAAAGCACAATCTGCATTTTTCGAACCCTAGCGACCATCTTCTTCATACTTCCTCCACATACAAATTTGTCGACCATATTCACCTAACATTCTTCCAATCAAATTAATCCCAATTGAAAACCTGATTAATAGAAAATTAATTAACTAAACAAAAAACACTCTGCAAGGCAAACCCCAAACCCACTTTCTCTCTCGCAAGCCCTACCCATACGTGACTTAACATAGATCGCATATCGTGAACCACAAGCACGTCGTTGCGAACCAGATTGAAGCTCATGAACCTACAAACCATATCTTCCTCCACCGCATGGGAGAGTCGTTTGAGTGTGCTACAAAATCGCAAACCACCACCAGTGGCAATCGTGAACCAGATTGGCACTTGGACCAGATCGTGCAGCAGAGGTTTGATTCGGGGATGAAGAGGAATAGTGTTGTAATTCACGATTTGGGGACCTAAATAAGATATATAGCATTGGTTCAATTAATAATCGAAGCCTAAAGTGTATACTGCCTCGGTCCTATTTCACCCGAGGCAAAAAACTCTGCTCGCAATGGCATTTTTGAAATTTTGAGGAACTCTGATGCCTTATAGGCTTCGATTGCCTTTTGACTGAGGCAAAAAATCCCTATAGGCTTTGGTTAACTTTTGACCCGAGGCAAAAAAGTTCAAAAAATTGCAAAAATGTCACTGCGTCCTTATAGGCTTCGGTTCTGCAATAACTGAGGCCTATAAGGCGATGAAAAACCAACAAATTACACTAGTGTAACATCATATTAAAGGTCGACATAGATGCAGAAGATGTAAAAACACAGTCCATTTATGTCGAACAACAAACTAACGTAAACAACCATTTCTACATCTGACTACATCACCCACATACATTAAAAAGGTGTAGTTTTACATCAAATAAACTTTGGCCAATGTACACCGGATTCATCTATAGCAATTTAAAAGCCATTTTCTATAACCGGTATTGTCTAATCCATTTTTTTCCTCTTGCAAATAAATAGATATATTAATACAAAACACTTGGGTGCTTTAACCTTTTACAAAGAGTCAAATATGAGGTTATTCTTTTACTCATTCATGTTTTATTCAACTCTCAAGCACAATATATCAACCTGTCATATGCTACATACACTCCTCTTGCATATGGAACATGCATGTCGAGGAGGTGGATCCAATGAATTATTAGGTAACTGTCCCTGCACCTACTCTACAAAGAACTCATCAAAGCATAGTATAGAGTGATTATTCCACAGATAGTAAGCTGAAGATTACACCTGCAAGGAGAAAGCAAACACTCTAAACTGTAAAGTCTAGGTTATTAGTAAGAAAACCTCGTACAAGTAGCCTACTATTGCCCTTATCGTAGTAGTGAAAAAAGGATAATTGGTTTCTAAGCTATAGACCTTAAACAAAGACTGAGATATAGGCACCAATCAGAAAATGAAAAATTGACATTTGTCAATTTATTTTTCAACCATGCCCATACCCTTACTTGGGCCAAAATAAAATTCTATTATGGGTTTGGTACACTATTCCTAAAGACAATATTGTTCCTATGATTTCATAGAGTCCGTACTATAGCAATCCACACCCCATTCCATAACATATTACCTTTGTGATTTAGCTCGAATAGATGAAATTGCTTAAAATGTGCTTGAATATGGTTATGACTTACACCTAAGTTTCCAATCATTTGTTGCATATATTGCATATTTTGGTAGCCATTTTACAGGTAAACAAAACATGATTTATGGTCTCGTCCTGCTCATCGCACATAACACAACTAACATTGCTTAGAATGACCCCTTTATGCCTTAATTTAACCATTGTTAGCACTTCATTTAGAATAAACCACCACATAAAGAACTTTGCAGAAGGGATAACCTTTACTCTCTATAAGCCTTCAAAGAATTGTTTTTTATCTACATGGCATACACCTTACAACATTTTATATGTTGACTTAATTGTGTATATCATATCTTCCCCATTATTCCACATATAGGTATCACTTCTTTCTCTAACAAGAGTCTTGCTATCGATTCTTTCCAAGAATGTTTCAATTTGAGGCCTCTCCCATTCAAACCAATGTCTTTTCCAAGAAGAATTCCATTTTCCAACTATCATTGTTCCACTTCCCGCATTTACTTATTGTTTGGTCTTTGTTATATGTGTTTGCATATAACCTATGGTAAGCCTCCTTAAGTGATCTATCCTCCGTTCATTTGTCTTCCCAAAACAAAATCCTACTTCCCAAACCTACTTTTCAGTTCATATTCTCTTTGAACCATAATTTTGTCATCACTAGATCCATTAATCTTTCTTAAATCTTTCCACCATCTAGATTCTCTTTGGACAATCTTTATATCATCCAGACTTCAACAAGAACCGTATATAGACTCCACAACATCTTTCCATAGCCCTTTTTCATCAATACCTAATCTCCACTTCCACTTAGCCAAGAGTGCTTCGTTGAATAACTGTATATTTTTTATACATAGACTGCCCTCCACTTTTCGCTTACATAATGTTGTCCACTTCAGCTAAGCTATTTTCCTCCCTTCTGCAGTCCAACCCCATAAGGATTTGCTTTGTATTCTCATTATGTCCTTGATAACTAAGATCAACATTTTGAATAAAGACATATAATACAATGGTATAGATGTGAAAACTAGTTTAAGTAAGCACACTCTCCTTGCAAAAGATAGGAACATGGAGTTAATTTTTTCTTTATTTTATTCACTACAACCTCCCAAAATTGCTTCCTTCTAGGATTCCCCCTCCTCCCCATATATACCTAGATACTTAAATAGGATGCTAATTAGTCCACAATTAAGTATATTAGAGCCACTTAACAATTCATCTTCCCCGACCCTCACACCTCCTAACTTATTCTTATGGAAATTAATCCTAAGCCTTGATACATGTTCAAAGAATATATGGATACTTTTAATAACCATTAGATCATTAATACCTAGCTTGCAAAAGAAAAAAGTATCATCCGCAAATTGCAACATATTAACTTTAAACTTGTTTCTCCCTACCCTTACACCTTCAAGCAAATTCATGTTATCAATTTGTCTAACTAAGCCTAACAACCCTTCTGCGACTAAAAGGAATAAGAGAGGTGCTAGAGGGTCCTCTTGTCTAGTTTTCTTGTTGGAGTGAACTTTTGATTTTGGCTATCATTCACAAGGACAAAAATTGTGGATGACTTAAGGCATGCCTTTATCCAACCTACCCATTTAGTTTCGAACCCCAATGTACCCAAAATATAGTATAAGAAATCCCAACTAACTGAGTCATATGCCTTTTCAAAATCCAACTTTACTATCAAGCATTATTTCCTATTATTGCGTGCTTCCTCAATTACTTCATTAGTCACAACAACACTATCCAATAAACCCTTGCCCTTAATAAAAGTGAATTTGTCGATTATACTAGGCAAAACAAGCTTAAGTTTATTAGATAGGACTTTAGCTATTATTTTATATGTGAAACCCACCAAGGAAATAAGTCTATATTCATGCAAGCCAATAAGGTTAACTGTTTTGGGAAATCAAAGATATGAAAGAAGCATTGCACCCTTTTGGTATGAAACTATTTGACTGAAATTCAGTTATAGCTTGTATAACATACCTATTTACAATTTCCCATTGCTTTTTTAATAAATCCAAAATAAAACCCATCTGGTCCAAGACTTCTACTGCCATCACATTGCAATATAGCTACTCTAATTTCTTCCTCTTTAATCATCCTAGTGAGCTTTTCATTATCTTGCTCCGATATAGTATGAAACTCCATTTTTCCAAACCTAATTTGAAGTGATGTTGAGTATGTAAGCCTTTGTTTAAAGTAATCCTTTACAATCACTTTTAGTATATATGGTTTCTCACACCATTTCCCTAGGATATCCAAGCCTTTGATATGATTTTCTTTCTTCTCCAATTCAGTATAGAGTGAAAATATTTAGAATTAGAATCGTTTGTTCCTATCCATTTAGCTCTTGACTTTTGTTTCCATACCGCTTCTTGCCTATGACTCATTACACTGAGTTCACTAAAAAGGTCCCTTCTCTCTACTTTTTGATCATCCTCTAAAGTGCTCTCATCATCAAACTTGTCCAACTCCCTTATTTTATTGACAATGTTTTGCTTTTGTAAATTAACATATCCAAACACATCTCTATTCCATACCTTGAGATCCATTTTCAGTTTCTTGAATTTTTCTTTAGTTCATATATCCCATCGCCATACACATTATAGGTTCCCCACTTTGTTTTCACAAACTTTTTAAAACCACAAACACTATGCTAAGCATCTAGACTTCTAAAAGGTTTGGGCCCTAGTCAATTTATTCCTGATTAAGTACTAATGCGTAATAAGTTTTTGTTGAAAAGAAATCACTTGATCCCTATTTTGTGTAATTTTCAGGTAAATTATAATCGAAGGAGGAAAGAACAGAAGAAGAGTGAAAGGAGAAATGAAGAAACAGAAAAGAAACTCTACAGGGCGCTCAAACCAAAGCATGCTCACCTAAGCTAAAGCCACTGCCACCATTCTCGCCTAAGCGACGCAGGACCTCGCTTAAGCGAGCGTTCGTGCAGTGGAGATCTGATGCTGCCAATCTCGCCCAATCTCGCCCAAGTGAGATCTGATGCTGCCAAACTCGCCTAAGCGAGATCCTTTCTTCAGCTCGAAGTACTCTTGCTCGCCTAAGCGAGATCTTGGCTTCAGCACATCTCGCCCAAGCGAGAGGCTTTCTTTAGCATGAAGAATGTTGTCTCGCTCAAGCGAGACTCAGGTAGCTTGAGCGAGACCTTCATGGAGTATAAATAGTCCGTGAATGTGAAAGTGAAGGCAGTTGGAGATTTTGGAGAAAAACTGCAGACTTGCTGGAGCTGCGACCACGAGCTACAAAGTTCATATTTTCTTCTTCTTCTTCTTTAGCTCATAGGATTTTGTTGGCTAACATGAGTGGCTAATCTTCTCCTTTGGGATTGAATGTAATCTACTCGAACTTGGATGTAATCTGGTGATATTTATATATAGCATTTCTATTTTACTTAATATTGGTATTATTGTTTTGCTCTTAATGCTTACTTCTATATGATCAATAGATGTTTTGATTTTGATTTTTAGATCTGACTGGAAAGTATTTTTGAAAATCTGATTTGAACAATGATACTTGATATACTGTGATGCTAGGAATAGATCTCAATATATCAATTGCTTTTAACACTCGACCGTAATGCTGAATAGTTTGTTGAATATGTGAGGAATCAATATTCAGGGAACTAATCTTATGAATTTTATACGCGAGGGATCAGTATGAATGATTTTTGAGTGTGCATCAATATGGGTATTTTTCAGATGTTATATATTATATTCATCCAGATTACAGACAAAGAAGATAGATGAAATTCAATCCTAGTTTCTTTTACTGTATTTTTCTAAACTTTTTCGCTTTTACTGTATTCATTTTATGCAATAGTTAATGTCAAGTCAAATTAAAATCTTTGTACATATGCTGATTGAGATAATTATTAATTTTCACTGAATCCGTTCCTCGTGGGTTCGACACTCCTACTTTAAATCATTATACTACAGTTGACTTTTGGTACGCTTGCCAAGAGACCAACAACTTTAAATCATTATACTACAGTTGACTTTAAATCTTATATTCTTCTATGTTTTATAAGTGTTTGTGTATTTTATAAAATACTCATTGCCATTTTGTTTAGGTATCTATTTCAATAGATAAATCTTGGATTGCTAAGCCTCGGAATACAATTGAATACTCAATTGGTTTAAAAAAATTCTTAGATGCGTACACCCTCTACTTGTCTTACTTCACTATCATTTTTACAACATCAAAGTAGAACAACACCCTCTACTTGTCTTACTCTACACTCTCTTATGTATTAGTGGTTTAAAATCACCATCACTTAGCTTACAAACCGTAGTAATCACCTTATTTTCAATTGAATGGAACTACACCAGCTTAAACAACCCAACAAAAAGCACAACGTTGTTGCCTTGTTTTGGTGGTTAACAGTGTCCATGATCACAGGTCTACTACTAGGTGCTGCTGTTGTTTCTGTAGTAACCAAGTTTGAGGTTCGTCACTCTGATTCAGCTCAACTCACTTCTCATCCCACCAACGTTGTTCAGAAATACGCCTCTGCTCTTCAATTGGCTCTGCAATTTTTCGACGACCAGAAATGTAATATAACCAACATTGAGATTATTGCTACGTTTCGCAAATACCCAAGTTGATTTTTTGAAGAAAAAATTGTGCTTGTAGTGGGTACGGTGGAGAATCAGAGGATTTCGTGGCGAAGGGATTCTGGGCTTCGAGATGGGAGTGCAGCGGATTTGGATTTGTCGAAAGGAATGTATGATGCTGGTGACCACATCAAATTTGGGTTCCCCATGGCTTTGACTGCAACTGTGTTGTCTTGGGCGATTCTTGAATATGGAGATCGCATGGATGCGGTGAAGCAGCTACACTATGCACTTGACTCGTTGAAGTGGATCACTGATTATCTTGTTAATGCACACCCTTTCCCAGAAGTGCTCTACATTCAGGTCAACTACTTATTTCCCAAGTTTCTTATCAAACACTGTAAAGAAACTGAATTAAATCAAGCATGTATTTGTTTTGTTGATTGAAGGTGGGGGATCGTGAGGTGGATCATAATTGTTGGGAAAGGCCTGAAGACATGGATGAAGAAAGGCCACTCACTCAAGTTAACTTATCTTTTCCAGGAACAGAAGTTGTGGCTGAAACTACAGCTGCATTGGCCTCAACATCTCTTGTTTTTAAGGAGATTGACTTCACTTATTCTAGGATTCTCCTCGGACATGCTCAACAGCTGTTTATTTTTGCTGATACATGTAGAGTTTCCTACAGTGTTAGCATCCCTCAAGTGCGGAACTACTATAACTCATCTGGTTTTGGGGATGAACTCTTATGGACAGGTGTATGGCTCTATCATGCAAGGATACTTCATATCTCAATTATGTGACAGAGCAGAATGAGAAAGCATTTGGCGGTTTAGGAAGCGTATCGTGGTTTAGCTGGGATGATAAACATGCTGCAACTCAGGTACCACTTATGATCAATGATCACTGACAGACCTACCTATGCATACACAAGGGTCAGACTTGTGCGTACACGAGGTTGCATGCTTGCATTTCTCTCAAACTTTTAACCATGATTTTGTCATTTGTAAACTTGTTCTGAAAAGCATCTTATGTATGTTTCAAACAGAAATTTGTGATTACACATTATTCTAATGTAAATAAGCATACTGGTTTTGTTCAGATGGGTTAAATTTATTAATAAATCACATTGCTTCAAACTCGCTTTTAATTTCAGCTAATATTTATCTTTTATAATTTCAGCAAACCGGTCAAATGAGCTTGAGTCTTCTATGAGTACAAGAGGATCATCTGGTGGTAGCAACATTTAGGGTGTTGATGATGTTTTTTAAGATGAAACTATTTTAGTGTATTATGAACTTTGAGTAAGTATGGATTAAGTTGTAATTGTTTCAATTTAAATTTCTTTTATGTTAATATGTTGATTTTGAGAATCAAAAGTTCTAATGATATATATTTGAGCACTTTGGTTGAAGTATTTGATTGAAGTTTGCAAAAAAATATTGTTGATATAAAAATATAAGTACCTCAAATGGTGATATACATTGTCAAGTATAGTAGGAAATTCTAATTACAAAAAAAAATAATGTTCTTTATGAGATTTGAAAAACGCAAGAAAAATTTAGTAATAAATTCACAAATTAAATAATACAAACGAACTAGGTTAAACTTTTACAGTATAATCCTCGAATTGAGGAGGGTATTAACCCCCACAAAAGAAAAAATGAAAAACAGGAATTTTGGAATCAAATAGGTTTATAGAAATAAAGGAGGTTTTAAACCTCTACAAAATAATAGTCATGAATAGAAGAGGTTATAACCCTCCATTAAAAAACTTCCACAATATAAATTTGGTACCACACCTCCACAAATAACTTGTGGGGAACCTATCTTTGGAGGTTTGAAAAACCCCTGCTAATTATTTTGTGGAGGGTAAAAACCCCACTAAACAAAATTAAAACCTCCGCAATTTAGCTTTTTTTTGTAGTGCAAGTGCACAACCAATTCAACCAATACATTTTTAGTGATAATTCCTATCATTTTGGGATTACATTATCTCTACCCACATTCCATCATAACCTTAAAACAATGCATAAAATAAAATATCATACAATTGGCATACATAGGACTGGAACCCAAGTCCTCTCACACAAACAAGTACTTTTAACCACTTGAGCTAGTTGAGCTAGTACTTTTCCACATCACAACAATTAACATTAAATGCCATAAAGGCTTCTACTACCCGCATTTATTAAATAATTATTTATTTAATTATTTAATTTTCTCGGGTCTTATAGCCACTGACCTAGGTTTGGAAGTTCCTAACTTGGAAATTTGCCCAGCTAGAATTACTCGCCCAACGAGTTTGCAAATATGTATAATTCTGCAGATTAGCTCAATCGCCTAGCGAGTACTACTCGCCCACCGAGTGTGCAACTTTGCAGAATTTTACAGAAACTTATCTAACCCATTTTATGCATCTTTAGCCAGTCCATACCACTCCAAAACCAGTGCAGAGATCATTCAATTATCAAACATAAATTCTATCTAATTATTCATACCAATTGAATGCAAAACACATTTAAACCACCAAGTATTCTCAATTAACATGAAAAACACACATCTTCATAGTTTTCAACATCACAATCAATCTCACATATCAGATACATCAATCAATCACAAATTAAACATACAATATGAATTCTTAACAGGTTTATGAATTAAGATAGAGAAATGAGTTTCCCTTACCTAGTATCATGCTTAAACAACTCTATAAATGTCAAACGTCTCTAACTCCACAGGATGCTCTATCTACACATTGAAGTATCACAAGAACGATCAAGACATACCATTATGATCATTGATCAGCAAAGACTCATATTGATAAATAAAATGACGCATGCAAGTGAAAGATGGCTTACATGCAACATAAAATAGAAAAGACCAAAAAAGACAACGGAAACTTAACTTATGTGAATAGAGAAACTGATCTGTTCAAATTGAAGAGCTCACTAAGAGGATCAATCCTACGGTCTCGGTTCTTCAATTAAACGACTAGAAAAGCAAAACTTTTAGAGAGAACTCATAGAGCTTTAGAAAAGTGGTTTCTAGAAAGATGATGTGTTTTAAAATAATAAAACTCGTTTATAACAATTATATTTATACTAAAACCTTTTAATATTGAAATAATTGAGTCTCACTATTTTTAAACAACTATCACTTCTAAAATACCATTTTCTAGGGTTTTACAAACAACAAATTTTAATTATAAATTCAAATAAAAATATAATACATAACATTTATAAATTTCAAACAAAGTGCAAATAAATCATATAAATAGTGTTAAAATACAACTTACAAATAAATGGAGATTTTTTAAAACCAATTGATAAAAAATAACCCATTCAAAATCAACGTGTTAATATTTTAATAATTCTTTTTTAATTTTTTTAATTTAAATTATAGTATAACGGGTACAAGTATCCACTCGTATGGATACTATGATACCCGTACCTACCCCCTTAACATGCGAGTATAAAAAATACTCGTATCCGTTACCCATGGATATCCATTTTCTACCTATTGCGGGTTTTATCCGCAGATGCCTATGAGTACGAATTTTTTTGACATCCCTAATGGAAATAATTGTTCAAGGCAATTATGAAAGTTGTTGGGATGCGGTAATATACTAACTTATTTAATGTACTAATTTTAACTTGAAGTAATTTACATATGTACTGCTATTAACTTTTTCAACACTTTTGCAAAAATTCAATTACACAAGTCCAATGGATTCAGGAGCAATAGCTTATGTTCAAAAAGCATGGGATAAGTACTTTCTATTTGTAGTTAGTGAGAGTTAGGTTTAGTGAGACTTAGAGGTAGTTTAGACTTATTTTGTCATATAGGTTATTTGTAACTTTGATGGAACTATTTGGATTGGAACTTTGTCTAGATTCAAATTCTATTTTGGATTGGAACTGTTTTTTGAATTACAGGTTCGGATTAAGACATTAAAGAGAGCTGCCTTTTTAAAAAAGAAAAACACTAATTAACGACAGTTATTACCAAAATTGTCATTAAAAAAGATCAATCCATGACGATTATGACCCTAACCGTCGACGTTGTTTTTTGGGTTTCTGGTCCAAGTCCAAGCTCATTGTTCCTGTTCAAAGTTCAACGACGGCTCTCCAAACCGTCATGGTATTAGTAAATATTGACGATGGGTGTGGTAATAACCGTCGTCGTTGTGAGAAACTTTTAATGACGACTTAATCAACAACGAATTTGAAATCATCTTCATATGTTTTCATTAGCCGTGGTTGATGAGCATTACTATAGTATTGATAATAGTTTGAAATAAATACAAATGAAACTTGTTCTTCCGTGTGCATCTACATCTACCGAAAAGAACATAGCATTAAACTTGTTTCAATTCTTACGCCTATACTTTTTAATGTCATTCAGTTGTTGACATCCAAAATTGTAAAAATAAGGAATTAAACTATATCAATAAGAGAACATGTAAGAGTCTCGTATCTTACCTATAGTAGCAAAAATAGAAGATTTATAAACCTGAATTCTCTTCTATTTGTAAACATTCAAAGCCTCCTCTGATGCTTTTGGTCTTCCATTTACATCTCTTGACTTCTGCTTAGCATTAAGCAATTGGGTTTGAGCATGTTATGAAATTTGTCCGCTACAAATGCAACTTGCATGAGTTTTTTTTTTCTTAGAATTAATTGATAAATTAATTCAATTACGTGATTCATGTGAAATATTATAATGAGTCCAAATATAATTTAATAAAATATAAACATTTGTTGGTTATTATGAAAATCTAAAATAAAATAAAAATAAAGATTTATATTAACTAACTTGGTGGACTTAGGTTAAAAACATATTATACTTTTGTATTTAGTTATAAGATTTTCTCATTGTTAATCATCAAGAAAGGGTGAGAGAATAAAGTTAAGAAAAAAAAAAGATTGAAAAAAAAAGTTTGAAAGAGAAAAAGATCAAAATATGTATTATTATTGAATCTCTCCTTGATAAGGTTAGTATTTTATTATTTAGATGAATTATGTGAGAATAGTAAATCTTTGAGATAATGTAATGTAATTTTTCTAGAATTAATTTAGGAACACAGAAAAAACTAAAATAGATTACATTTTTCAGTTTTTTTATATATATTTACTTTTGAATATATTTTTCTAGAAACAGTTTTGGGTTCTATGTTAGTGTTTCAATTCTTCATTTACTTATAGAATTGCAACAGGCCAACTCAAATGCTAAGAATTATCGTTGTTGGATACGATTGGCGAAGTGATGTGGAACATCTTGCTAAAGGATGTTAGATACAATTTTATGTTAGCAATTTTAATTTATATTTTGTACTTTAACAATCAGTTGGAGAAACCATGTAGAAAAAGATAAAAAAATAATTATAGTTATCTGGAGCCAAAGTCTGCGTTTTCAAACAGCTGTTTTAAAGGAAAAAATAAAGTCCCTTAATTACGTGTCATAAATACATAAACATACATTTAATTCTATCAATATCAAGGTGCGTGCATATTAAGTGCCAAGAATTGAATCCCAAAACAATAGTTCAATGAGAGTCATATTCAACACGACCTTATTTAATTCTTCGAAATTCACGTCCACACAACTCCAACTGTGTGATGGAAGCTTGGTACAGTGAGTTAAATTCCTGTTCAGGTTGTCATTTATCTTCTACGAGTAATGACGCAGAAAAGTCAAGCCAAAGGCTAATGAATACTACATGTGGCAATACCAAAAGTTTGTTCCAAGAAATAACTGAACTCTGTTCTAAGAAACACATAAAGACCGATAAGTATTCTCTCTTTCATTTAGAAAAGAAATGGTTAACTTAAATATAATAAGTAAATTTCAACATCCCTAATAAACTTAAAAACATTTCCCATAAACATAATTTTATCATAATTTAGAAAAAGTATCATTCTATTATAAATGAAAACATGTCGGGTATGAGTAGTATCCATCCGCTCCAGAGATGTCAGGGACAGACCTTGTTTATGACATAGAGGAATTATGACTCTCAATTTTTTTCATTTCATATATCATATATATTTTAAAATTATGTTTACATATTATTATATTAAAATTAAATTTTTATTTTTATTTTTATATTATCTACAACTTATTTTAGAAATTACTTTCAACTATTCTAGTTCATTTTATATCAGATAATTTTTTATATTTAATGATAGTTTTTTTAAAGTTATTTTATGGTATAATAGTGATTGATAATCATATTTTTTTAAATTTTATCACTACAAGAAATTATTAAATAACGACAAGTTTTATGATCAAAACATATATTCAGAGACCTATTTAGAAACTAATTTCCTAATTAGAGACTAATTTATAGACCAATTCTTTTGATAGCCAAAACCTAGATAGCTAAAGGTACTAACTAATTTAGAGACCAATTCATAATAGAAACTATTTTAATTACTAATTTAGAGATCAATTCTAACTTTTGAAACTATTTTAGTTATTGATAACTTTTAGTTTATAAATTGATATTTAAATTGGTCGCTATAATGACTAATTATTATTAGTCACTAAAATTGGTCATTAATCAAAGATATTCTTGTATTACTAGCGAAAACACAAGCGTTATCAGCATATGTGTTCGTATTTTTTATTTTTATAAAAATTTGAGTTAAAATCAATAAAAAATATATAATTAATTTTTAAAATAGTTGTTAAATGTAAAATTAGAAAAATAAAATATGTACACAAAAGAAGTTTTTAAAATAATTGTTAAAGACAAAAGAGGTTTTTAGAATAACGGTTAAAGATAAATTATTTATAAAATAATTAATTTCTAAAATAATAATTAAGGGGAAAATTGAAAAAATAAGATGTGGATACAAAATAGGATATCTTATCTTGTTATAATTATCACGAATGACTAAAACAAAATATAAAAATGAGGTGTAAAGGAAAAGTATTTTTTTATCTCTAGAGTACCTGCATTATGCACATATCCTATATTTCATATTCACTGAGTGATTTCAACCTTCTAATCTTAGTTTGATCTTGAGATGGAATCAACATGTCATCTATGTAAAGTAATAGGTAGACAAAGGAGATAAAGATCGTAAAAGGCCTTCTACAATACCCTTGGGAGACAATAAACTAATAAGACCTCTTATACCATTGTCTATCATATTGTTTTAATCCGTTTAACTACGTTCTTTAATTAGTCTACACATATAATTCTCCTTATCCTCCAACACAAAACCTTCCGAGTGACACATTTGAATATCTTCCTCTAGGAGGCTATGGAAAAGGGTTGTCTTAACTTGTAGCTATTCAAGCTTAATTCTTAACTTACCAGAAAAGCCAACAAAAAATGTCATTGTACCAACTCCTTCTTTTGTGGCTCTTGGTTACCTATCAACCTTGAATCAAACAAAATGTTCTACCACTGTTTAACAATTTTATTTATCTAATTATAGTTTCTTACACTACAAAATACGTTTATAATTTTCGTCATATTTCATAAAATAATCTATGATATTTGTCTATAAATTAAAAGATTTTTTTCCGGTGTAAATCATTCTTGAATCACTTCCAATTGTAAAGGTCATCTTGTCGAAGGGTCCATCAACTGTACGAGAAGTTGTTGAGTGAAATGGATTAGGAGGCGCAACAATCTGGTTTTCCCTTTAGTTTCTAGCATGTGTATCACAAATTTTATGGATGGACGGTCAAGAGTGGACAGGGACTGATATCCTCTTTAAGGGAGTCAAGTGGATAGGTGATAAACCTTTTCTGACATTCAATGCCAGGATATTTCTCTGTAAGAAAATTTTAGGATTTTTGGAAATAAAAGATGTATAAGAAATATGATATATGTGAGATATATTAGATGAAAGAATTTGTTGTATTTTATTAATATAGATTAAATATAATAATATATTAAATATAAAATATTTATAATATTTCTGACTTAATTTAAAATAATAACTATATTTTAAAATTAGAATATTTTTTAAAAACTAATTTAAATTAAAGAAATATTAAGTAAATATTCTCGCTCTAGGACAGTATTGTAACTGCAGTGTGATTTGTACAAACTCTTATCGTTGTTAGTTGAACCAATTTTTCGTGATGAAAATACATAGACTGGACATAGGATTAATGATGATCCGGAGCCGTATGAATGTTTGTGTGTTTAGCCCTTTTCTTTATCATATTTTATTGTTTTTCTTAATCTTACATCAATTGGGTTCAGTGAAGTCTGAAATAAGTTTTGAAACTAAGTTTGAGTAAAAAATATTTTAAAACCAATTGAACCCCTTTATCGGAACAAAATCGACTTCTTTTTATAACCGTTGTAACTAAGTAACTAAAAGAAATACAAGATAACTTTTTTAAGTACTTTACATATTATTGTATTTTACTATTTTGATTAATTTTATCCATTATAAAATAAGTTTTTCATCGACATATCATATGTTAACGAAATAAAGATAATGATGATATTTAAACTATTAGGATGAATCACAACAACAAAATGTGTTTTAGACAACAACAAAAAGTTGTGAGTTAAACTACACAAATCTTGGGTTAAAGTTTAGACAATAATCTTTTAAGCATAGTCTAGATGAACGTAACCGTATGTAATAAGTCACGGTTTTCAGTACGACAATAATTTTAAAATCGTTGTTTAAAATCCTCATAAAAGGCAATAATTTTGATATACTGTTTTCAAAACTTCACATCTATAAGCTCTTGGTAATATCAGTCTAAAATCAAAGGGAAGGAAGAAATTCAAATTTTTGCATTTAAAACTAAATTTTGCATTTTCAATTAAAAAAATGAGGGAGGGAATATTTCTAATCTAAAATCTTTAATTTTTAGTGTACTTTATACCATATTTTTATGGATTAGCTCACACTTTTTACAAGTAACATTTGTATAAATGTTGCTTAAGATAGTTTTTAAGTAACGTTTAAGCAACGTCTAAATAAATGTTGTCTTTACTATATTTAGACCACATTTATATACCCTTTGTCTTCTTTAATATTGTCTAATTGAATTAACTCATAACTTTAATATGTTTCATACATCACCACTAATATTTAGTTATTAATTAAATTAAAGATATAATTTATAGTGTAATTTCAAAGTTACTAATGGGATTTGAAACCCTGATGAGATATAATGAAAACTAATTTTTGAGAGCTATACACTAAGGAATAACTGGGAACGAAACAAAAAAGTGACCAGGCTTATAAAACTGTCTACAACTAACGCAAGAACAAAACTGCTGAAAAGTTACAGTTTGTAAAACTAGAGTTAAGTTCTTAGTTTTCAAAAATGACTGAAAGTCGTCCGTAATCTACTAGTTTTTTATTTTGTAGTGAGAAATAGATAGTGTTAACATCAAGTAACTTACTACCAAAGAAAGCAAAACTCTAGTAAACATGTGTTGGAATACCGCACATAAAATCATTGTATCAATCCGGGCTTACTCAAAATTTTGAAAGAACTAAAACAAACTTTAAAAATGAGGTTTTTTTTATTTAAGTTTTATTTTTTGAGTTTTTTATGTAAAAAAATAAGCGTTTGAATATAATTTGATGAAGAAAAGTGTCCGGAATGTATATTCTTAGAAAAATCTATATAATTGACGTAACGTCCCAAAAACTGAATAACCTCAATTAATAAAACATCACATACATGAATGATCAGAGAGTACAGGGATTAGGGTAAGAATGTATACAATACGTCAAATATCCCCGAATTTCAAGAAAAGGGCCCTACATGGCCCAACCAGAACTAAACTGAAAATAACACAATTAAGAATGCTAGGTCTGGTTCGTACAAGAAACATAAATAACAGAATCTGCTAGTAATGGGTCCCACAGTGGGCCCAACACCTGTCCAAAGCGTCAAGCTGCAGCATCCCTATTTTCATCACCACTGCCAGGAGTTCTCACGTCTGCTCACATCAACAAGGTTGATGATCATTGTAAAGGAAGAGACCACACATAACACACAAGCAAGCAAAAAGGGTAAGCTAGCGAAAAGTCATCATACAGGCTCACAACACACCATTCATATTCAATCATACATGACAGTCCTCCCATGTGAAATACCCATCCATATAAACCCTACGATTAAACTATCTGGATACTTAACTGAGGCACCACCACGTGACAGTGGAATTAGGTCCTAGCAATGAGGCATCACCGCGAGGCCTTCACGGAATTATACCCTTACAGGAGGCACCACCACGTGACCATCCGTGGAATTACGCCCTGGCCTTGAGGCACCACCATGACCCCCCGTGGAATTACGTCCTTTTGTCGAGGCACCACCAAGGACTCCCCTTAAGAGGGTCCATGGAATTACGTCCAACCTATGAGGCGCCACCAAGATCCCTCACTACAAAGGTCATGGAATTATGCCTTACTCATCCTTTAAACATGTTCCACCCACCAATTAAGAATCCCTCATAATATAAATATCATGTAAAATCAACAATTCATACAACTCATGCTCTTCAATTCATACCCAAACAACTAACAAGCATTTGGGTCAGATAACAATCACACATCAGTAAACCACTCAACAACAACATCAAAAACCTGTCTGCTGCCTCGCCCAAGCTAAAGGGCTCGCTCAGGCAAGGGGACCCTCTCGCTCAGGCGGATTCCACCTCGCCTAGGCGAGAGCGCGACAAGGGCACATGTGACTCAGTGGGATCTCGCTCAGGCAAGTTTCTTCTCGCCCAGGCGAGAGCACAACTCGCTCAAAAAGAACGCAAGTCGCCTAGGCAACGATTGAGCGACAGAGTCCTGGGCAAGCCTCTGATAATCTCGCTTAGGCGAGACTAGCTCGCCTGGGCGAGAAAACCAGCACTCGCCACTGTTTCCTCGAGTAACAGCCACCCACACACATCCAGCAGTTCAAAAATGCATTCCCAACCACTCATATTCTCATACAAACCATTAAATCATCGCAAGCTCATAAAATAGGCAGATCCCAAGGGAAATACAGAAAGGCCTAGCTTCCCTTACCTGAAAGAGTTAAGCAGAAACCTCCAATATGCACACAGCGAGCACGACTGTCTTAAGGTGGCCAAAGAGCTGGGAAACAAACGGTAATACAGAATAAGCACGATTTACTACTAACTCTAACGGTAAAAGTTTGCCTAACGGTGACGTAAGAGATCGAAGTTGACTTACGTGGTTGGAATCTGGCTTGGGCTAGCTCGAAGAATGTTGGCGGCAAAACCCTAGCAGAGCGTCGTAGCTGCTCAAGGAGGCAAGAAGTGTACTGTTTTTGAGAGTGAAGGAAAGAGAGACTGTTAGGGCAGATTAGGGTACGTTTTTACTCCTTGGGCCAACCTTTAAGCCCATTAGGTTAAGGGCAGCCCTTAAAACACTAAGGCAGAAAACAGGGCCTTATAATTGATTTTAATAGAACCCTTTTCTACTAATAAATCTCTCATTGTATCAATATTTTTTCATTGACTTGGATCATTTATATTTTTATCAATAGTAGAATCATCAACTAGTCTGTCAATCTCATACTCTTTATTATGGCTTTGAGAATCAAAATTATCCTCACCACTAATTACTTCCCTTTTCTCTTTTTAACCTATATTTGTATTGTTATTATTTTGTTCATTTAAAGAGCACCCACCTGGTATTTTCTAATTCATTTTTCTTATCTATTTTTATAAATTTATCCGTAGCTCCTTTTTGTGATGTAATTAAAATCTTAATTCTTCTCTTCTTATGAATCTTTGAATAGTCCAATTCAAATTTTCTAGTTGACATATTTATATATTTATATATAAAATAAAAAATTATAATATATAAAACACTATTAAAGATAAGTATATAAAACAATAAGTTAAAACAATAAAATCTGAATTTGGTTATCACAAAAGTAAACTCAATAAGTAGACTTGTAGTGTCTTGAAGTCTCAAGTCTCTTACTCCTTCTCAAGTATCAACTTTTTCACAAACTTGCAGAGTTTATTTTACGATTAATCATCAATGAAAATAATTAAAAAAATATATTATTCTTCTCAACTAAATAGTAAGTTTTTTTTTACTTAAACTTGAATTATCTTTCTATGTAAAAGACATCTTTGAATTATGCTTCGATTAATGTATTATCCACCAACAAAAAGACTAAACCTTAATCTCATTAACAATTTTGTAAAAAAAATTTAGTTCCTCACCAAGCTATATGCAAAAGAAAACCAATAGAAAAAGAAAAAAAATACTAAAGAAATAAGTATGAAAAGATTGGTACACAAGAATAATATGAGATTCAAGTGATGTAAAAGGACTCTAGAATAGAAGAGATAAAGGAGAAGCAAAAGAAGTCACAAAGAGATAAAAAAGAAAATAGAATCAAGATTGATTACTAATCATTCTCTTCTTTCATAACCAAAATTATAATTTACTAAAAGATGATTTTAACTCATTAAATATCATTTTTAATATTAATAAAAATTAACAGACAATAATAATAATTAAATTAAATTTTATTCTTACACATAAACTTATAATTAATTTAATAGAGTTATATTAGTAATAAAGTAATATTTTTTAGGTCTTTATTTTCTTAAACATAATTAATTTAATATAAGTACATGAGTACTAAAAATTATTGAGACCGTTTTTCTTTAATATAATATTATAATTAATTAAAAAAAAAATAACGATAGTAAAATAATTTTTTTGAGATTTTTAAAAAATTTAAAATGAGTATTTTACTTATTTTATTTTTGAACCAATCTGATATCAACTCCTTCCTTCTTGTTGTGACTCTTGAGTACGAAACAAACCTTGCGTCAGACGACTAGTTTAACCACTAGTTTAACAATTTCATTTATTTCATCATAGTTTCTTTGCAATCTTAACATCTCACATCGTTCTAGGTTATGGATCTAATCGGATACAGAACATGGAAATTTCTTTTCAGGTCAGCGTATAATCTTGCATATCTAAAAATTCTCCTCTCTTGCTTGGTCTTGTTTCTTTTTCCTAAAGGGAAAAGTGAAGTCCCTTAGTTAGGTGCCTGTCATAACTATAGATTAACTATACATTTAATTCTATCAATGTCAAGGTCCGTGCATATTAAGTGCCAAGCATTAAATTCCCCAAACAACAATTCAACAAGAGTCACACTCATGCAACACCACCTTATCAAATTCTTCGAAATTCACAGTCACACAAGTCCAACTGGGTAATGGAAGCTTGGGTGTAGTGAGTTAAATTTTTCCAATTCACGTTGTCTTTTATCTTCTACGCGTAATAACGCAGAAAACTCTAGCCGATGGCTAATTAATAGTACATGCTCACAATATATAACAAAAGTCTGTTCCAAAATAACATTAGTTTGTTCCACGAAACACAGAGACTTATGAGTACTCTCTATTTAGTTTCAATATAAACAAAATATTGGTGAACTTAATTATAAGCAAATTCCAACTTCCTAAACTATATTTATCTTTAAACCTAAGCACATTTCCCAATAAATATAATTTGCTAAAAGTATATTTCTCTTGCATAAAAATAAAACCATTACAAACTTAACATCAATGTAGAAAAAAGTATTTGTGGTCCATTTATCACAATAGTTGCCAAGATTTTTAATAAAGAGAAATAAATAAGTTAAGAAATTAAATACATCGAGAAATCAAACATCTTTTCTTTGTATGCAAAATAACACAATCTGTCTAGGATGTATGTGATAGATGGATTGGAGTAACTGTAGTGCATCATGGTAACTTTAGAATTAACTTTCAACACTTTCACTTTATACATACATGGTAACTTTAGAATTAACTTTCAACACTTTCACTTTATACAATTAAATAGAAAACAAAATGAAATCTGAAAAACAATATGGTTAGCAATTATTTGAGAAATTTGCATTACTAAAAAAAACAAATTTCTTGTCAATTTTGTTTTGAATTTTTTTTTGGAAATATTTACAAATTTTGTTATGAAAAATAATTTGCAAGAAATTGCTACCAATTTTCTTGCAAAATATTTTGTACAAAACATTTTTTACAAAAAAATTTGAAAGAAATACTTACGAAATCTATAATTTTGTAAGAAATAATTATCCACGAAAGAATTATCTGCGAATTACAAATCTTAAAAATGACAAGAAAAAATCTTTTTTTGCAAAATTTAATAACAAATTTGCAAGAAAAATCTCATGAAATATAAAAAAATTCTAATAGTGTTGGAAACATAGGAACGAAGTCATTTCTAACTAAGGGAGGATAGACTTAGAAGAAATTTTTGGAATGACACAGGTCAATGTATGGATTTGGATGAAACATAAACTAGAAAACGTTACATTCTCCTACAGTGATCGGTATCAATGCCTAATCCAATACTTAATGTACTTATCAATTATGATCCATGTTTTAAAGTAAGGAATTATTTCAAAATGCAAAGCTAGTGGGGTGTAGGGTGCAAGCTTTATTTATGCAAGTACTAAGAGTATACAGGTACAAATTATAGTGCAAAGGGGAGACTAATTACGACTTTAGAAAGGATTGTAAAACTGTAGGAAGATGCCTAACACAATGTAAGACCCACTTATTTCTGTCCTAAAAGTTTAAGGGCCTAGCCTCATCTGTTGGGCCTAAGGATCAGCCTATAGGGTGCCCCAATCCCTTTTCAAGACCTAAACCTCTCATTCTGCCCCATTTCGCAAGACAACCCCTCTTTCCTCACTCACTCATCTCTCTTTTCAGAGCTCTGCTAGGGTTTGGCCCTGTTCTTCGTTAAGCTAGTTGAACTCCATCTCTATTCCACGTAAGTTGGTCTTCAACCCATATCTTCTCTTCTCTAGCTTTACTTTCATCGTAGTAATCCCATTTTGGTTTGGGTGTTGTATTTTCAACTCACAAAGCTGTTCTCGGAGCTGTGTATCCTATATGACACAATGGGACTGGAATTGATGAGTTTGGTATGATTTTGCGTAAGGAACATGATTGGATGGTTGGTTGAATATTGGCATGAGATTTGGTATGCATGATAATTCTATGTTTGGTTGGTGAGACATGACTATGGTATGGATTATGACATAATTCCATGAATCTCTTGGTGAGATCTCATGGTGGTGCCTCATGTAATGGATGTAATTCCATGACCCTCTTGGTGAGAGCTCATGGTGGTGCCTTATGTAAAGGGCATAATTCCATGATCCTCTTGGTGAGAGCTCATGGTGGTGCCTCATGTAAAGGACATAATTCCATGAATCTCTTGGTGAGATCTCATGGTGGTGCCTCATGTAATGGACGTAATTCCATGACCCTCTTGGCGAGAGCTCATGGTGGTGCCTCAGGTAATGGACGTAATTCCATGAACCTCTTAGTAAGGTTTCGTGGTGGCGCCTCAGTATATAATTAAGTAAGGATTGCATCTTGAAACTCTAAAGAGTCAGTTAGTCTCATGTAGAGCGTACTGACTCAAGTGGTGAGAGTAGCATGAGGCCATAGTCTTTGGCAGGATAATGGCCTTAGATGTTTGAAGGCTAACCTTGTGCGTGGTAGGGTGAAACCCATTGGCAATGGCTCTACAGAGCAGTAGAGGCCACCACAAGTGCAAGCATGTAGTGAATCTGACTGATTATATGTATCTGAATAATTGAGTCTTAGAGTCTTGCTTGGTTGATTCATGTATTCTTGACTTTTAAATTGCACGCTCAATTATATGATAAAACCTTTTTATTCTAGCTTACCCTTCTTGTTTGCGTTTGTCTTCTTGTGTGGTTTTTCCTTTTTGCAATGATCACCAATCCCTTGGTGTGAGTAGACATGGGAATTCCTGGTGATCATAGTGGCGATGAGGATGCTGCAGCTTGATGCTCATGGGTTGATGTTGGACTCATGTTGTGAAGAACTATTAATATATTGTAATCTCTTGCTCTATGAGCAACCTTTTGGTCATCAGTTGAAACTCTTATATTTTTGTTCCTGGCATTAGGTAGTGCCTTTTGTTTTCTTCTGGGATATTTTGGATGATTGTGTTATCCTTTATACTTTAAGTCTCGTATCCTTTGGATATTATGATTTATGCAATGTGTTATTTAATTTGATTTATTTATTAAATGGGACATTACACACAACACCTATATAGCTACCTAATTGGGAAAAAAGCATACTAAGTGAATGCAAACAAGTCAATGTTGCTTATTGTTGCACGGACAATGTGCCTCATGCTTACTGTAAGGGAAATGATAGTTGTTTAAGCTTCTTATACTGTTGACCATAACAAACCTTTATCTGTTATTCTTTCTATTCATTGTAATTGTTCTCTAAATGAGTTTTGTTTTAGGCTATGTATTTCATCATATCTTACTAGTTAGGGCCTGCTTTAGCTTCAATATAAGCTAATGTTGTTATTCATCAAAACCTTCAATACTTGTATCTTTGTTCAGGTATCTTACATTTTTTTTTATATGGGTTAGAACACTCATAGAAATGTATTTTCATATTATTTCAATTTTTACTGATAATTGAAAATACATTGAGAAAGAGTGTGTAAAGCTATGAGTTCGACAAATCATAAAAGTAAAATAAAAGAAGAGGTTTTTTCAGGAAATAATGATGAAAGTTACATTAAGAGAAATTGTTTAATGGATACATACCATTGCTCATAAGATTAGTGGGTAGTCAATAAGGTTTGTTTTAGATGCTAAGTGTAATTTATAGTGTAAACAATATTTATCAAATAAAGGTCAACAAATAGGATATTTGTATATCCTTGTCGAAGTTTGTAATGTTGTGGGCTAGTGAAGTTTATTTTGTTGTCTCTCGTCATAAACTTCATTTTTAGTTCAAGTTTTTCAAGTAAACTATGGTTCCCTTACAATTGCGTATTTATTTCTGTGTTTATTTTCATTAAGTACTTAAATCTTTCTCAAACTTTTCTTATTTTTTATATATAAAAACATGTCTTGCATTATTATGAATGTTGCTAGTCCTACTACTTAGGCATATCAAAACTCACCAATCATATTCCGAAAAGCTAAATCTATTCCTAAAATACCTCCTGAAAACAAAAGGATAAAGATTTTCACCAAAGAAAAACAAATATGGCATTAATTGCTACGTTAACTGAATTATCAACTATAAGATGTTTTAAAATCCATAAAACCATTTATAGACTTGTATTTATTCCATCTACTTGTAATCTTCCAAGGGACCTCAGAGTTTGAATAAAAAACTTGAACCACGACAAGTGAGTAACATTCCAACCATGAATTACATAATTTCAAATGGGAAAGTTGAATAGGGATCATTGTTGTGATAGCCTCAGCAAAAATTGCATTGGTAACAACATTAAAAAAAGTAAAAGCACCAAAATAAACTCATTAGTTGAATCTCTAAAAGTACCAACACTAATAGAAAGACCCGGGCAACCCTAGTAAAGTAGAAACTAGCTTTAGAAGAGGACTTCAATTCAACTAATTTTTTATGTCGCAAACTTTCATTTTTATTTGTAATTAGGTTTGCTCGATCTAGGTTGCTTCATCTTCTATAACTTTGAAAGATAATTTTTTCCGTTCTAAATCATTCTTCAATCACTTCCAAATGTAAAGGTGGTCTTGTCGAAGTGGGTCCCTTGACTGTAGTGGAAGTTGCTGAGTGAAATGGATTAGGAGGCACAACAATCTGGTTTTCCTCTTGAGTTTCTAGCATGTGTATCACAGATTTTATGGATGGACGGTTCCCTGGCTGCCACTGAATGCACCAAAGCCCAATAATTGCTACTTTCTTTGCAATCTTAACATCACCTTCATCCTCAACATGGATATGCACATCTCCATCAACAAGGTTATGGATCCAATCTGGGTACAGAACACTGAAATCTTCTGGAGAAGACATGTCCACATTCTTCCTCCCACCAACCATTTCTAACAACAACATTCCATAACTGTAAATATCAGACTTGTAAGACACGTTCCCAAAGTTTCTGGAGAAGACTTCAGGTGCAATGTATCCTAAGGTTCCCCTAGCAGCTGTCATTGACACCACGCTGGGATTCTTGGAACACAATTTGGCTAAGCCAAAATCAGATATTTTTGGAGTGAAGTTGTCGTCAAGTAACACGTTGTGAGGATTGATGTCAAAGTGAATAATGGGATGGTTGCAACCTTGATGAAGATACTCAATCCCTTTAGCTATACCGAGAGCAATGTGTTGAAGCTTCTCCCAGCCAAGGAAATGGTCCTTGTCTTCTGGTGGAAATATGAAGCTCTGCAAGGAACCGTTTGGAAAGAAATTGTAAACAAGAGCACGATGGAATCCTTCTGCACAGAAGCCGAGCAAACGCACCACGTTGATGTGATGGATTTTGCCCATAATCCCCACTTCATTGATGAACTCTTTCCCCTCTCCCTCTGTATTGTTGAGGATCTTCACAGCCACTGGAATCTCACTCGAAAGTTTTCCTCTGAACACAGACCCATGAGCTCCTTCTCCTAGCTTTTCTTTAAAGCCATTGGTGATTCTTTTAAGGTCAGCGTAGGTGAATCTTGCAGGCTTTTCTGCCCTGTAGTCCTCTAAAAACTTGTCTACTCTTGCTTGATCTTCTTGCTTTCTCCTAAAATAGAGGAAGCTCTTAAAGACAGCAATGACCAGCAGCCCCAAAAAGATCGAACCTACAATAGCCGTTGGAAACTTCATTAAGAAAAGAGAACAGAAAGATTTGTTTATTTATTTTAGTCTTTGTTTCAAATCTTTTTAATGCCATTCACTTGTTGGCATTCAAATTTGTAGGAAATACGAACAAAACAATATTAAAAAGCGAACGTGTAAGAGTCTCTGATCTGACCTGTAAAAGAAAAAATAAGAGATTTAGGAACGTGAATTCTTTTCCGTGTGCATTCAAAACATTCGATGTCTCCTTCTGTGTTGTTGTTGGTTTTCCATTTACATCTCTTGCCATTTTCTTCGCACTCAGAACAATTTGGTTTGGTCCATGTTAAAGCCAAGTAATACCAGTCGATGAAATTGAGTGGCGAAGGGATGTCGAACATCTTGGTACAGGATGTTAGATCCAAATCGAGGACATTTCCATAAGAATCAAAAATGAAAATGGGACAGGAGACCGAATCTTGGGAATATGAATAATCCCCGTAGCGGTTTCTGGGGTGTCGATGCCCAGCTGAAGTACAGTTCAAAAAGCTCAAGTTGTGCGGTCCATCAAATGGCGATTCAAATTGGTAACTCTGAACAAAATTTATGATTTGCATAAACTTGTTGGAAAAGCAGTTTTCGGGGTCAGTTAAGTAAATTTGCTGATCTTCGTAGTATATGTGAATGACCTGGAGTTTGATGGTAGGAAGCAGAAGCATGGTCTGATTTTTTTCAGTGCAAGAAAGACAAAGACGGGGATAAGTGCATGGCTCCTCCATCTCCTTCATCAGTTGGAAGGGAAATCTGATAAGGGGTTCGTCCGGTCCACAAGACAAATTCTCATGGCACTCGTTATGAGGACTGCCACTTCTGATAAGAATAAGCATTAGCAACAGCTTCATCAATACAGAATCACGTTGGAGGAGAAGCACACTTGTCATTTCGTTTACTTAGCGATTATTTTTAACAAACCAAGCTGGGTGCCTCTTTTAGTTTATGCTAAAACTTCTAACTAGTATTTTATCAGTTGCGGAAAGCACATAGAAAAGATAAAAGGAAAATATCTGTTGAAAACCATATTTGACAACATTTTTTTACTCCCTCATATGGCATCCTAGCTGTTCCTGATGAGTCACCTTTTCAATTAACAATTTCTTTTCCACGCTGGTGAGAGGGAAAAATCCTTAATTTGGTTGGTTTTAAATTCCTAAACATACTTTTTTGTCAAGGTTAAAATACTCCCTTCGTCCATGTTTTTGTTGAAAAATCTCAAATAGGTCCTAAGATTTTTTTTAGTCTCAATTAGGTCCATATTTTTGAAAATGTCTAACAATTAGGCCCATTCCGTTAGTATAGAGTTAACGGTGTTAAGGATATGCCACGTGTCAGCTTCTCATTTTTTTGAATTTTTTATTTTTTTTTAAATTTTTTTTAAATTTTTTTTAATTTTTTTTTTGAAAATTATTCATGCCACGTGTCACATCAATATTGTGCCACGTGTCAAGTCAGTAAGGTGACACGTGTCAAGTTATTGTTTGAATCTCAATTTGGTTCATATATTTGTTATTTTAATTATATTTCAGTCCATTTTTTTTATTTTCAATTTCATCATTTCCAAATTGAGATCAAATTTAACTTTTATATAAATTTTATAATGATATTTTTATTAAACATTTTAATAATATTAAGTTTATTTTATATTTTGTTTTAAAATTTTAAAATATTTATTTTAACTTGTTACAAAATTGTTTTAAATAATTTATATACAAATGTTAGAGTTGGTTTAAAATTAACAATTTTATAAATTTAAATATAAAATTTTAAAATAATTTTGTAAAAAGTTAAAATAAATATATTTAAAAATTTAAAAAAATGGACTGAAATGTAATAAAAATAACAAATATATGGACCAAATTGAGATTCAGACAATGATTTGACACGTGTCACTTTATTGACTTGACACGTGGCACAATACTGACGTGACACGTGGCATGAATAATTTTCAAAAAAAAAATCAAAAAATTAAAAAAAAATTAAAAAAAAATTAAAAAAATTTTAAAAAAATTCAAAAAAATTCAAAAAAATGTGGAGCTGACACGTGGCACATCTTTAACACTGTTAACTCTATACTAACGGAATGGGCCTAATTGTTACACATTTTCAAAAATATGGACCTAATTGAGACTAAAAAAAATCTTAGGACCTATTTGAGATTTTTCAACAAAAACATGGACCAAATGAGTATTTTAACC
>Ga0214544_1003944_pt1 | contig 30162 bp, 26 predicted proteins | sample CNSS3metaG_FD_160074 | JGI IMG/M metagenome (GOLD analysis project Ga0214544, IMG submission 160074) | Root nodule microbial communities from cowpea collected in UCLA plant growth center, Los Angeles, California, USA - CNSS3 | ecosystem: Host-associated > Plants > Roots > Nodule | place: USA...
GTGTTTTCTTTTTTCCTGGTAGTCAAACTAACCATCTGCGATCTATGACTATGTTTGTTGGCTTACCACACAGTGCTCGCGTAGAGGTAAAACAACCTTCTTGAGCCCGAGTAAGAGATTACGTTCTACCTGGATTTGCAAACTTCGCTCTAACTTATACCCAAGTTTACGATGTCACGTCAACACCGCTTCTTCTTGACTTGTCGATGCAATCATTGCATTAGCATCCTGCAACGTATCTCCAAAAGCACATACACATCTGCCATGATCTTCTGAGCTTTCATGACTTACCAGATCTCTCCTCTTCATCACAGAATATCTTCGTCCTCCGAGGTATTTGCCATACAACCTTGTGAGGTTGATGCCTCAGAGTTCTTTCCTCCATTCTTCAAATGCCAACAATCTTTCTTCACATGCCCTCTTTTGCCACAATGGTAGCATTTGAGATGCTTCTTACTTTGACATCTATCATGAGACTGACTCCTACTAGATCCACGTTCTGTTCATCTACCTCTTGTCATCACCAAAGCTTCTATTTGCCTTGCACTTTCCACCATATCCTCTTTGTTCTTTCGCCTGGATTCTTCTTCAAGAACAGCTCTGGCAACATCCTCAAAGTGTAGGAGTTCAGCAACATTGTAATTTGTAATGTTGATGACAAGCTGATCATACGAATCAGGTAAACTCTGTAGTAGAAGCTCCGCACGTTCATTTTCAATTATGTTGAAATCTACCGCTGAAAGTTGGGCAAACAATGTATTTAGATTATTGATGCGGTCTGTCACCGATGTGGACTCACTCATTCGAAGAGTATAGAGTTTTCTCTTCAAGAATATTCTTGTGTGAAGTGACTTAATCCCACACAGGCTTGAGAGAGTATCCCAAATCTCCTTCGCTGTAGTATTTTCCGCAATGCTGGATAAAACCACATCTGCTAATGCTAAGTGCAAATTTGTTATAGCATTGTTATCTATTTCCTTCCACTTTTTATCTGTAATGCCCTCTGGTTTTTCTTCAATTGCTTCTAGAAAGTTGTCCTTTCTCAAAATTGCCTTCATCTTCAGTTTCCACAATGAGAAAATTTTCCCATTGAACCTCTCTATCTCGTATCTTGTTGTCATGGCGTTAAAACCGACTTATGCACTTCTCACTATGAATAGTACTGTCTACTGGAACAATGGAGGCAGACCGTGAATCAGTGCACCAAGTAATTCCTAGGAAATAGAGGTAGGTCACTAATGGACACGCTTAAGTACAAAGTCTTTCCTAGCCAGAACTTTCCTAAACATGCACTTTCACACTACCACACTTTATCCACTATCACAACACTATTCTAATGACAATAGCAGTGGAATATTATCACACAAACCAACAGCTCTGATACCACTGTTGGGTATCAGAGTACCAACACAAGTACTCACAACTAAAATACAAGATGAAAATAAAGGAACAAAAATAGATAATAGGCAATGAATATAATTTATTCAAGGAAAGGAAAAATTACATACCATTCTCTCTAATCCTAAAGAGAAAACAATGGCAATCCCTCTCTTGGAAATAGGAAAAACTAATACAAGGAGAACCTTAAAGGAGAAACTAACCTTCTCTCTTATAGGAGAAATTAATATTCTCTCTTAATTCTTCTCTCAAGCAAATAAAGCAAAAGGAATAGAAAGGGAGAAACTTTGGGATGATTTCCTAAGGAAACACTAGACTCCTTTTATAACATTAAAAGTAAGCCCCAAAGTAAGTTCCCATCTATGTGGGAGTCGCACATGGGACAAACAACGATTTATACTCATAACACATAGGAAAAACTTAACCTTAACTCAATCTTGTTATGGCCATACCATATAGACCATAACAAATATGACCAAAACCAAAACCTTATTCTCACCCATTTTTTCTTGTGATTATGTACGGTTTTTTGCTTTCACTCTTATCAAGTTGTTGCATTATCTTTCTTAGAATCTCGTTACCTATATAGACTTAATATTAAGCTTGAAATAATTCAAATATTTTTTATCACATTTTAATTCAAATAATTCAAATATTGTCTATTCATATGTACAATTAACATAACTATTTATATATTTTAAAAAACATAAAGTAACAGATAAGTTCAAATGGCAAACAAACCTATCTTCAAGAGCCAATTTTGTAGTATGCTTTGTGGTTGCAACTTTGTTTGATCTTTCACATTAGAAATATTTGTTTTTTTTTCTTAGGAATCTTAGCTTAGTGAAGTAGCGAAAGCTTTCTTCAAAAGCAGCGAGAGTAATGAAATTGGAAGAAGAGAAGGTGAGGATTGAAAAGTTCGATGCAAGTGACTTCGAGTTCTAGAAGATTCAGATAGAGGACTACTTGTATCAAAAGAAGTTGTATCTACTCTTAACTTGGTAAAAGCCAAACGACATGTACCAGTTAAAATGGGAGTTGTTAGATCGACAGATACTCAGTGTAATCTGGACAACATTAGCCAAGAATGTTGCATTGAACATCATGAATGAAAAAATAGCCATATATTTGATATAGGCATTGTCAAAAATGTATGAAAAGCCATTTGCGGCCAATAAAGTGTATTTGATTCGCAGACTAGTCAACCTCAAAATGGGTGAAGGTAACTTGGTTACCAATCATATTATGAATTTAATACAATTATTGTGTAGTTGACATCAATATAGATAACATTTGATGATAAGGTGAAAGCATTAATTTTAGTATCATCTCTTCCACAAATTTGGGATGCAACTGTTACTATAATTAGTAATTTTGCAAGTAATAGCAAGTTGAAGCTTGATAACATCTATGACTTAATCTTAAACGAAGATGTTCACAGAAAAAGTTTAGTGGAATCTTCTAGATCTAATTTTGATTCAACATTGAGTACTGAAACTAGAGGTACAAGTAGCCATAATGGTTGTAATCAAGGCTGAGGCAGATCAAAGTCTAGTGGGAGATCAAAAACAAAAGTCCGAAATGATATCACTTGTTTGAATTGTTAGAAAAAGGACCACTTTACAAATCAGTGTAAGATGTAGTTTAGACAATAAAAAGCAAGATGATGATCAAGCAAATGCATCAATTGATGAAATTGAAAATGAACTAATATGTAGTTTAGACAATTCTTCTGACTCATGGATTATGGACTCAGATGCATCATTTCATACTACACCTTCCTTAGAACTGTTATCTAACTATCATTTCATAGTACGCCTAAGACAAAAAAAGAAATTATAAGCTTTACTCCAATCTAGTATTTTCTTGTAGGAAAAAAAATGTCTCACTAATAAATTTACAACAAATGCAATATTAAGTCTAGTATTGTTAGAAAATACATTAATACTCCTATAACACTAAAATGTGGTGCTTTAGGACTAAATCATTCTTCATTCTTCTATTTGGGCTTAAAAGGATCTTTATCAACATTTGGAGATCATGCAGCTATTGGAGTACGTAATGAATATGATTTATCTATATAGGTTTTCTTAATATTGATATAAATAATACTGTCCCAACCATACCTAAGTATACGATCTCGGCACCTCTAAGTCTATACGTCACTTCTCTCCTCAAGACTGGGATGCTGATGTCCCAACCATACCTAAGTATACGACCTCAGCAAACCTAATCACCACATACCTTGTGCTGGATACCCCCTCTACAGCATGCGGCCCTCAACAAACACCTGGGCCACACACCCTCCACTAGACATCCTCTTCTATAGTATGCAGCCACCAGGTACACTTTGGGCCGCATACCTTGTACTGAAGGATGCCCCCCCAAAGTATGCGGCCATCAACGACCCTTTGGGCCGCGCACTCTTCCAGACGTCCCCATCCGCAATGCACGGTCGCCAACAGCTCCCAAAAGCCGCCTACCCTGCACCAAGTCCCCTCCTCCAGATTGTTCGATATACACTAAAGGCCAAAGGCAAGCACCCCGAGCCCAATCACCATCTAGACAATCAAGACTGACAAGAAATGCCCACCTACGAAGATCTTCATGATCGAATACCGAATACCACCAACCCCAAGGGACCTTTTGGTAAATTCCCTCCTCACGATTGGATCTGAAAATGACCAGAAAAGGAATATTGGGCCAGAAAGCCCATATCAGGTAGGACCCACAGGTAAAAACTGTATAAATAGCACACTATTCTATGCATTGATTACGCATTAAATATTCTCTGAAACCACTAACATCACCAGCACTGACTTTGGCATCCAAGTGTCTTTTGCAGGCTCACCTGCGCCGTGACCAGAGTCCCTCGAAGCTAGAAGATTCATCCGACATCCCAACATCGAAACCGCCAACCAAACTTGTGAAGTACAACTTGGTCCCCTAAGAACAATTGGCGCCCACCGTGGGGCCCGAAGAGTATTTCTCAAGTTCAGCCTTTCTCGTCCCAAGACCATGGTGTCCACAAGGAGTAGACCAGCTGAAGTACCTACTAGACCCCCTGTAATGGAAGTGGGAGATGCCTCATCTGATGTATCTTGCATTCTGAAAGCTCAGGCTAGAATACAGCAAGAATTCGCAAAATACAAGAAAAGGAATGCAGACGAAATGGAAGCTCTAAGAGAAGAGAACTCCCGGCTCAAGAGGAGGATTGAAGCGGGTAAGGCTTTGGAAGGACCTGAGACCGTCCCCTGTAGGGCAGACCCCCCACCTGCCACGGAGGAAGAAAGTGAATACAAGCCCATGGGTCACACAACTGGTGGCAACTACAACCCTTTTGCTTCCCGAAGAAACCGTAGGCACCCGTTTGTCGACGGGATCGTAGAAGCGTCGCTCCCTCTTAAGTGGAAGGCTCCAACCGTCACCTACGATGGCACCACTGACCCAGACGAATTCATATCCATTTATACCAACCAAGTCGCCCTCTATTCGACTGACGACGTCGTACTGTGCAAGTCCTTATCTGTTGCACTTAGAGGATCGACATTACAATGGTTCATGAGCCTACAGCCCTACTCTATAGATTCCTTCAACACATTGACCACCTCTTTCACCACCCAGTTCGACACCAACCGTCGACACGACCTCACGTCCCTGTCACTCCTGAACTTAAGACAGGAGGAAGGAGAGTCCCTTCGTACTTTCATTGACAGATTCGGCGTAATCGCCATGAAGATCGAGGATCTCACCCCAAACTTAATACTGCACTATATGGAAATGGCACTGAGACCAAGACCATTTGCTGATGAACTCACCATGCGCCCACCACTGGGAATGCAAGAACTGCGAAAGAGAGCATCGATGTTTATCAGAGTTGAGGAGATGCGGCACTACCAAGACAGAATTCGGACTACCCCAACCCATCTAGAGGCCAAAAGGGGCGCCAGGGAGCCGGTGAGTTGAGACCAAACCCGCCTCAGAGATAGAAAATAGGCCAGATTTTGTAATTACGCCCCCCTCAACGCTTCCAAATCCCGCATTCTTGACGAGGTACTGTAAGCAGAACTCATTGCTCCACCTAAGAGATTCCAGAACCCGCCAAATGCCGACCTAAGAAAATACTGCCACTACCACCGAAACAATGGCCACACAATAGAGGAGTGCGAGACACTTCGCGACAAAATAGAAGTGCTTGTACGCGCCGGACACCTGCGACACTGTTAAGAACACGGTCGAAGGGAACCCTAGGACCCAATACGAGAAGTACCCACGCAGAAACATTCCACGAAAGGACGACCCGAGAAACGAGCCAAGGGAACCTAGGCAGGAACCCAGAAGAAACACAAACTCTGAGCGAAGAAGGAAGGAACCATCTCAAGGTGGGAGGCGCCCAGAAGAAAGAACCCCCTTGAGAGGGATGATAAACACTATATCAGAAGGGTTTGCCGGAGGCGGATGTTCCTCCTCCTCTAGAAAAAAGCACCTGAGGGCAGTCCAGTTTGTCCACGCCGTCTCCAGGGTACCCAGGAGAAGAATGCCACAAATCACCTTCAGCGACTCTGACTTTCAAGGAGTCGACCCCAACCAAGATGATCCTGTGGTCATAACCATAGAACTCGAAAACTTCGCGGCAAAGAAAGTGCTGATCGACCAACACAACTCGGTAGATATCATATACTGGAAAACTTTCCAGCAACTCTAGATAGAATGCAGATATCTTCTCCTGGACAGCCGCAGACCTACCCGTTGTCGACCCAAAAATCACCGTACACAGGCTCTCCGTGTTTAAAGAAGCCAAACTTGTCTCCCAGAAGAAAAGAAAACTAAGGGAAGAGAGGAGACAAGCTGCTAAGTGCGAAACAGAAAAGTTGATGAAAGCGGGCTTTGTTGGAGAAGTGTGGTACACCACCTGGCTAGCAAACGTCGTTCTTATAAAAAAACAGAATGACAAATGGCGTATGTGCGTCGATTACACGAACTTAAACAAGGCATGCCCCAGAGATGCGTACCCGTTACCCAACATAGATCGCCTGGTAGATGGGGCAGCTGGAAGCGGCACCCTCAGCTTACTAGACGCCTACTCTGGATACAACCAGATACTGATGGCGAAAGATGACGCAATCAAAACCGCCTTCATTACGGAAGAAGCAAATCTCTACTACAAGGTCATGCCCTTCGGGCTCAAAAACGCGAGCGCTACCTACCAAAGGCTAATGGACAGGGTCTTCAAACCCCTACTTGGTAACATCGTCGAGGTATATGTCGGTGACATAGTGGTCAAGTCCCCCAACCCCACCCAACACGCCCTGGATCTCGTTGAGGTTTTCGACGCTATACAGAGATACAACTTGCGTCTGAATCCGGAGAAATGCACCTTTGGGGTAGACGAGGGTAAATTCCTAGGATTCATGTTAACCCGAAGCGGCATCGAAGCGAACCCAGAGAAATGCCAGGCCATCATCAGCATGCGCAGCCCCACCAATGTTAAGGAAGTCCAAAGACTTATTGGACGGCTGATAGCCATTGCACGCTTCCTCCCTAAGCTTGCGGATAAAACCAAGCCCATGATAAACCTGCTCAAGAAGTCCTCAAAGTTCGAATGGAGTGCCACATGCCAAGAAAACTTTGATCAGCTGAAACCATTGCAGCCTCCCCCAACGCCGTCAGCGCGACACTCGTGCAGGAATTCGATGGCACGCAACAACCCATCTACTTCACCAGCCACATACTCCAAGATCTTGAGACAAGGTACCAAATGGTCGAAAAGATAACACTCACACTAATCACAGCGGCACGACGCCTACGACCATACTTCCAAACACACCCAATCATCGTAAAGACGGACTACCCCATTCAAAAAATCCTCCAAAAACCAGACCTAGCAGGAAGACTTTCATCATGGTCCGTCGAGCTATCTGAGTTCAGCATCAAGTACGAACTTCACGGCCCCATCAAGGCGCAATGCCTGGCGAACTTCACAAATGATTTGCAACCTCAAGAGCCCACGCACGAATGGTGGATCATGCATGTTGACGGATCATCCAACACCAGAGGAGCCGATGCATACTCATTGAATAATCCCTCTGCTTCACCTTCAAAACTTCAAATAACCAGGCCGAATACGAGGCCATTGTGGCAGGACTACACCTAGCTCTCGAAATGGAATTCAAATGTTTGTCATGCAAAACTGATTCCAAACTCATCGTCGGTACCTCACGGGTGAATACCAAGTTAAAGATGACCTCTTATCTCAGTACTACCATTTGGCAATGAACTTGATATCAAAACTTGAAGAATTCAAGATCGACCATGTACCTCGAAGGGACAACGCCAGAGCCGACCTCCTATCAAAACTTGCAAGTACCAAAAAGAAGGGTTGCTATAGATCCCTGATACAGCAGGTACTCACCGTCCCATCCATACAAACACAAGTGGAATGCTTTGAGATCACCACTCAAGAATCCTGGATGAGTCCCTTCATCACATACCTCGGAAAAGGCGAAACACCTGCCAACCAAGGAAAAGGATGGACCAAGAAAGCGGCAAGATACACTTTAATAGCCAGAGAACTTTATAGAAGAGGCTTCAACCACCCCCTACTCAGGTGCATCACGAATGATAAAGCGTCCTACGTCATGAAAGAGATACACGAAGGCACATGCGGATACCACTCGGGGCCAAAACCGATGGCGGCAAGAATCCTCCGGGCAGGGTACTTCTGGCCCACAATGGAACAAGATTGCACCAATTTCGTCAAGAAATGTTAACCCTGCTAACAACACGGACCCTGCCCCCACCTACACCGGGAACCACTCCATCACATTACGGCACCCTGGCCATTTTCCAAATGGGGGATGGATATAGGAGGACCATTAACCCCCGGGAAGGGACAAGTTAAGTTTCTCTTGGTAGCGGTGGATTATTTCTCCAAGTGGATTGAAGCTGAACTGCTCGCAAACATTACGGCCAAACAAGTCCAATGATTCCTTTGGAGAAACATCATTTACCGATACGGGATACCCCACATTGTAATCACAGACAACGGAAGTCAATTCATTGACAAGGGCCTCGCCGTATTCTACCACGACCTTAACATCCAGCACATTATGAGCTCGGTCGAACATCCACAAACTAACGGTCAGGCAGAAGCCATGAACAAGGTCATCCTTAACCAATTAAAGAAAAGACTTGACACCGCAAAAGGAAAATGGACGGAAGAACTCATGGAAGTATTATGGGCATACAGGTGTACCCCCCAATCTTCTACAAAAGAAGCTCCATACAGCCTAGTCTACGGCACCGATGCAATGATATCTGTCGAAATCGGGGAACCTTCCATCCGACGAACTCATTTCGAACCCACCCCCAACGAAGCATGCATGAACACACATCTCGACCTTCTAGTAGAAAAGAGAGAGCAAGCACACATCCAGGACACGGCTACCAAACTTCGTGCAGCAAGAAAATACAACTCAAAACTCGAGCCCCAGTCCTTTAACAAAGGAGATTTAGTCTGGCGGATGGCAAGTAAAGCGCGGAAACATCAAGGCAAATTTTCGCCAAACTGGGAGAGACCTTTCCGCGTACTACAAGAAGTAGGCAACGATGCATATCGACTAGAACGGCTATCAGGAGACGCTATCCCCAACACTTGGAATGCCTCCCATTTAAAGTTTTATTTTAGTTAAGTCATGTATTATCTCGTCACTATAATCAAAGATGTACTCTTTCCTACCTGGCATTTTTCCCTAAGGAGGGTTTTGGCTAGGCAGGTTTTAACGAGGCATCTACCAGTAATGAAAGTTCGACGATTACAACCACTCTTTGAATTGCACACGCTCCCGGAGTAATGAAAGTTCGACGATTACAACAAAGGAGACCAAAGGTACATATGTACACTTGCTTCAATTGTTCTCACATTTGGCTTCTAGCTTAGCCTTGTAGTGGCGTGGTTCTCACATTTTTACCATTTCTTTCCTTTCCATTTTGTGTTTTCTTCTTCCTTTAATTGTTCTTAGTTTTCTATGGTTTATGTGCTTTCCATTTCCTTTTTGTTTTGAATCAATCCATCATCTTCTTCTCTTGAGCTTTGTGAAAGGAACTTTCACATCTAGATAGCTTGCTATCTTAATGTCCAGTGGGGATTTCACTTAGCTTTCTTAATCAACTCACACCATATTCAATAATCTTAAAAGAAAACAACATAATCCTTCATCATTTGGCCTACACACACACACAGAGTTTGACCTACACACACACACACAAACACACACACACAATTTGACCTACACACACATGAACCACCAGTAGAATCACATGAAATTGATATATTTATTGACATATATTTTGATTTTATTATAGTTGCTCATACCAATGTGTCTAGTGATGGACACGACGATTAAAAAAAGATGTTGTTAAATTTGATGATGAAGAAATTCAAGATGCTCGCACTAACAAATCTATCAATGGATATGATAATGCTTCTCATTGTGAATATAAAGTTTTATCTGTTGATGGTATTTTGGATTTCACATGTAATTTTGATATCTTACCTCCATTATCATCAATCATTACAAAATGCAAAACAATGAGAGAAAAAAATTAAGAAAAAATTAGATGGATTGAATAATGCGTCTAATGCAATATCAAACAATGAGAAAAGTTGTAAGGTTAATGTAATGGAGAAACCAAGTGTAGTAGAAGAATCAATGATATTGGATGATACATCTAAAGCATTTATTAATGGTGATGTAGAGTCTACTACTACTAGTGTAGATTTTAGCTCACAAGATGAGATTCTAAGATGAATGGTGATCCCATTGATTGTCCTAAAACACCTAATGAGGCTCAAATCGAATTGAAATCAATCCCTCCACATATAGAGTTTGTTGATTTAAAGGATAAAAAATATTTTTTAGTTATTATCTTTAAGGACATGGTTGCGAAGCAGGAAGAAAGGTTGTTGAAACAAGAAAAATGTCAGATGCAAATTCATTTGATATAATAGTTGATAAAAACTTAAAAATTCATGCATATTTATTTTTTGCTTTTAGTTTTAATAAAATTAAAAAAAATATAGAATTATAAAAATAAACTTTTTAATAAAAATAAACTTTAAAAATTAATAAAATTGTATAAGGTGACTTGTACTATATAAAAGTAAAGGAAATAAATCATAACATTTACCCAGATTGAGTGAGAAATCACAAATTTTTCTGTCTTCTCCTCAAAATAAGTTCATTGAGGACTATGTTTGAAATAAGTGTGGGGTGGCGGGCATGGTGGGGACAAGTTTTAGTTTAGGATTTTTATTTTATGTCTTTTAGTTTCTATTTTTGTTTTTTTGTTTTTGTTTTCTTTTCATTTAAAAAATTGTGATTCTTTTTGAGAAAATATTGAAAGAATTAATTAAGGAAAGCTTTGGCTAAAAATGACAAGGTTTTTAAATATGTCCATTGTGGCTACACCTTTATTTCCTGGAAACATACTGGTGAAACTTTTAAACCGTATATCAACAAATTTTCCAAAAATATTTACTTGCTTATAATAAAACATTTCAACATTGGTTTTTACGATTTGATTTAGTAACTTGAACTGTCATAATTTTGAAAAGAGTCGTGTTTTATGTCAAATGGATTGTTGAGTTGACTAGAACCTATCCTAATTGATTCATAATTATAAATTATGAATTGACATGTTTTGATAATTCATGGTTTAATATTTTGTGAAAGAGTTTTTGACCTTATGAGATTTGAGCTTAAATGTGATGGATGGACCACCATGTGTCATTCTTAGTTTTCTTGAGTGAATTTTACACATATTTTTATACTCTAATATTTACTTTGATTCTTTTGTTTTGCAACTTAGGTAGATGTGATTGAGACATTCCTTGTGTTTAGTGACTTAGCCAAATAAACCTACCTTTATAAGAAAGAAGAAGCTAGTGGATTGCATTAGAAATGGTTGATGAATAAAGTGTGCGGCTGAGTATCTCTCCCATAGAATAAAAGTGGCAAAAGGAAGAAAAGAGTCGTGAAAAAAAAAGTGAAAGGAAAACAAGAGTAGAAAAAGAAATTCTGAAAAAAAAAAGATAAAAAAAATTAATTGGTTTTCCGGAAAGAGCACAAATATATTTGTTTTTCCGAAATCTTTGCTCTTTAACTTTTTCTTTCCAAATTTTTTAACCTATAAATCCAAAAACTTTTCTACCTTTCCCTTCACCACATTATAACCTTTTAAAATTTCTCATGATCTTTGAAAGCATATTTTCCACAAGTGTAGGAATATTAAAATATTTCTATTATAGTAAGAATTACTTACATTAGTATTTTGGGTAAAAACACATGCCTAAACATTGAATATAGCATTGATTAAAGAATGTACATTGTAACTTGAGTGATCTCTTCGTACTTGATTTTCCTTGTGAATTCCAAAGATAAACTAAAGTGCTTAAAATATAGTTTTCCCATTCACACGATTCATGACAACTTGATTTTTTCAAAAAGTTTATTTGTATCCGGTAAAGTTCTTTTCCTTCGATTTAATGTTGATATGAAAGTGACTTAGAATAAAGTTTTGAAATTCCTTTGTTTCTCTCAAGAGTGCATAAGGATAAGTGTGGGGTGTGATGAGTACAAATTTGAGCCCTCACTTGACCTTTAATCTTCGTTTCTTAATTGGTGTTTATGCATAAAAGATTGTTTTAAGTAGGATTTGTTATAATTGGGTTTATTGAGCATGAATTACAAAAACATGTTAAAAATAATTTTTTGGTTACATAAGTGTACTTTGGATATTTTGAGATGTATTAGTGCTATTATAGCTAAGATAAGCTCATGGAGGTGTAGAAAGAAATGGATTAATTCTTCATAATATCTTTAACATAAAGCCAAAAATAGGTAATACTCAAATCCACAAGAAGTCAAGTCAAGCATTGCATAAAGGGACAAAATAGAGCATGAAAAGGTAAAGAAATGGTGATGCTTCCAAGGAGGTTAGCACCCATTGCCAAGAATAATGAATGGGGCGCCTAATGCCATTAGCTGCTGAAGAGGTCACCTAGCGAGTTATATGGACGCTAAGCGAGAATGGTCCAATGTTAATAGGTTGACTCAAGAAGGATGAGGGAACATGCAACGAAAAATTGGCCTATGCGATATTGTTAGGATTATTAGCACAATGCTTTGATAATTCAATAATGTTATGAATATTGTTATGACTATTAGCACAATGTTAATTTATATAATATAACAATCGTATGAGCCAAAGAGTTTTTAATTTTAATTGAGATTGCATTTTGATTAAATTTATAAACTTTCATGTGATTTAGTAATTTTTTTCAATAATTGAGAATATGCTTTGATTATAGGTAAAAACATTAACAAGAATGAATCAAGATTGTACTTGTGTTAATTAGCTTTTTACTTTATAAAGAGACAAAAAATAGATATGATTAGTCATAATAATATTTGACTGAGATTGTTCTTTGGTTAATTTAACATGATTAATATAAAAAGTTCTTAATTTTAATTAAGAATATACTTCAATTAAATTCACTGTGATTAATTTAACAAGTTCTTAATTTTAATTGATATTGTACTTTGTTTAATAGTAAGAATGTCCATAAATTAATTGAAAATTTACATTAATTAATTTAAAATCTAAAACAATAATTCATTGCATAATAATATTTAGAAAACCAATGATGAATTCTGTTTTCAAAAATCATTGGAATCAATATGTTTCCTTTATTATTGTTTTTATCTTTTCTTAACTTTTTGCAATTTTATTTCTATCTTTTCTTTATTATTTTGATATTTAATCTCTAGTAAATATTTTATCTTTCTTTTCTATTGTTTTATTTGACTAACCCTCTCTGTATAGTTTTTTCAGGAACCAATTTCTTAGAAATCAATTTCATATTTGTAGGAAAATGACTTTGACTTATCTTTACCCATACTAATATTTTTGGCTACTTTCTTAACACTACAAGAAAATTTGTCATTAAAAACCAATTTTAGTAACAAAAAAGTGTTAGTCACTATAGTGACCAATTTAAATATCAATCTACAAAATAAAAAAAATATTTGTTGGGAAAATAGTCACGATTATGAATAAAAAAATATTATTTGGTCTTTAAATTAGTCACTAAAATTTAGCTAACAAGGTTTTGGCTACCAAATATATTAGTTTATATATTGGTCACTAAACATTAACTACCAAGGTTTTAGTTATCAAATGAATTAGTTTATAAATTAGTCTCAAATTAGTTAGTGACCAATTTAGCAACCAATTATAATCTTTTATTCATAATAGTGAATATTTTAATAACCAATATTTTTTTATTTTTGTAAATTGTTATCTAAATTAGTCACTATAATAACTCTCTAAATTGGTCACTATAGTAGCTAACAATACTCACGTTGTTATAATTAGTATTAATTAGGTCACTTCAACGATAACATTATCAGAACCATTGTTTGAGTTATGTATTAAGTATTGACACATATGTTATTGGAGAGATCCCCTCGTTTCATTGATGATTTAAGTCACATAAACGAAGATATCAGGTGGTGAGAAACAAAAGGAGGAGTTTTCACACATCGTGACATGTATAGATGTGTAGAAATGGATTGTAATGAATTTACTTGGATTCATTAGAATCAGACGTTAGTATCTGGTAGGACATACTTATTACGAATCTTCCAAAATATGTTCGTTGATGTTCCATTTGTTGAATATCTTAAGAAAAATAGATTCATATGTAATACTTGATTAGATTCATATAACTAATATATCTAAATTCAAACAAAATAGTCCAAGGATTTTATGCATACAATTGGATATAAACACCAATCGGGGTATGAAATCAAGCTTTTGGGACTTTATGTGTAATCCAAATTCAAGCTTTTACTTTACCTAAGTTAAATACCTTTTCTACATCCTTCACAATGGACCTAAGAATGATATTATTCCTTTGTGTCCACATTGTCCAAACTATTACAATCCATACACACTTTCCCAATTTTTTATTTTATTAGTTAGCCCAAGTAGTGTAAATTGTTGAACGTGGTTTTCGCCATATTGTGATATGTTGTGAGAATTCCTGACCATTTGTCACACATGTTCCAAAATTTCCCTTACTCATATATAGTTAAAGAATAGGTGTTGAATTTTTTACTCGATCCAACTGCACATGACACATTCACAACTTATGATATCCACCCTATTTTAGTTAGATTCACGAGTTGCAATTCTATTTAAAAATACTTTCCAAGAAAAATGTAAAGCCCTTTTTTATGCTTTGACAATCGGAAATTGTCCATTTAGATATGTATCTTCGCCCATAGTTCGTTTTCTAATTTTAATTTTACTATCATTCCAAACCCACTAATCTTCCTTCCTCGTGTTTATTGTACTCTTGTCCAACTCATTCATTAAACTATCAACCTATGATTTCTCCCATTCAAAGCATTCTCTTCACCATTCTAATTTCCATTCCTAAGACCTATTGTTGCAAAAACTCATTTCTCCTATTGTTGCATCCTTGGAAAGAGAATTTGTATATAGCTATGGATACTTTTCCAGAACGGAAACCTCATTGGGCCACGTTCCCAAAACAAGATATTATTTCTTCTTCCTTAAACTAAGAAACATTATTATCATATCGAATCATAATTACTTTTACTTGTAGAATTTAAGTTTCTCCAAAAAGCATACTTTGACTTCAAGATATCTTTCCACAAGCTATGTTTATCTTTTTCAATCGCCACTTTTATTTTCCTAATGTACTCAAAGTTCATGTACTTTACCTCCTCTATAATCATTAAACTAAATATTAATTCATTGTTTTGTTATTTATATTTTACAACACATGATTAGTTTCATTACATAGTCACACAAATACCCTTAAGATGCATACATACATAAACACAAATTTATGTCTTTATATAGATATAATCACCAACAATAGTCATTACAAATAGTCAATACCTCCTTACACAACATTTATTTGTTTTACATGCATCAACATATATCCTTTCAAGTGTTGCGAATATATGGTTTCGACAGTTGAATAACTACTTTAATTATTTACACACTTTTCAACAGAAAATGAAAGCTTAATCTTGCAAGTTTTAGGGAGTTGTATCAGTTTCTAAACTTGAAACCCTAAATTGGCTGTAAGGGCATCAACAACTACAAAACTTTTTTATGGTCGCATGATTGTTTCCTTTGCATATAATTTATTAATACTTTGATTAGTTACTGCTTTAAAAATATTTTGGTCAAGGTTTGTTTCAAAAGTTGTAGTTAAATATTACTTACATTGTATTTTAATTGATTTATATTATTGTTTATTTAATATAACTATGTTTATATATTTTAAAAATCTTAAAATTTACTTAAATATCATATGATCCATGCCAATATAATTTTGCATTGTTGTATGTATGGACTAAAGTTGGTCTAAATCAGTTATTATTGTTCCCTCTCGAGGTATTGTCTGCTTTGGAGCGTGGAGTTCTGTCACAGACAGTTTTATCTTTAAAAAACACCTCAAAAGGAAGGGAAATGAATTTAATTTATGTTTTATTTCGATCCCTAAATAATGAGAGTCTTTTTTATTCAAATAATATAATTGAATTTTATTTGTTATAATCAGAAAATTGTAACGACTCAAACATGGATAAATCAAGTCATTTTTTTAATAATAAAAATATTTCTAATTAACTGTTAAATAATAAGATGATGACTAATAAAAATAGAGTTAACTCTGACTTCAAATTAGACTAAACAAAATTAATTAAATTTACTCAACGATAATTGTATATAATTTTAATATTTATATTTATTTAGGATAATGTTAACTAAATTGACATTTATTTTTAATTTTTAATTATTTACAATATTCATTAAAGTTTATTTTAGTTTAGTTAATTATATTTTTTAATATTTATACTTATTTAAATTAATGTAGTTAATACCGATATTTTTCTTATTTTAATTAATATAACTCTTTAATATATATGTCTAAATTATTGTCAACTACACTAACATTAATTTTATAAATCATGTAAATCTACGTGCTTCTTTGGAAATTATGTTTGGAAAAGCTCATTCCAAAATGCATTTAACATAATGAAAAGTTTGTTCTAAGTACATTTCATACATTCAAAATTTTGTTCTAGAAATCCTTTTCCAGACACAATGTTCTGAAAATTCATAAAGCTTGTTCTAGAAAGGTAAAATAGTCATTTCGAAAATTAGGGAGTTGTTGTTAGAAATTAGAACGTTGCTGGAAAAAAGAAAGCCTTTCCTTTGCATAGTCAAGTTCGTCTTTACTATTTTAAACATTTCCTTGGGCAATGCTGGTTTCAAAATGTTAAGTATTAAGTGAAAGATTAATTTAGTATTAATTTTTGTTCTTACTTATTATTTGACATAACCGTATATATATTGTTTTTGAAAATCATAAAATTAACTTAAATTATCGGAAATCATTAAGAATGGCAACGAGACGAAACAAGGATGAGTTTTGTTATCTCATACTCATTTTGTTATTTTATACTCAAACTCAATTAGTATCAAGTTTTTGTCTCTTCCCATCCTACCGGATAAGAGGTATATATTCGTACCCATACTCTTGCCCCCTCTCTTAGTGTTTAAATATCAATTAATTAATTTTTATAGAATAATAAAAAAATATAGTAGAGTAAACATAATATTATTTAAATATTCAATATTATAAGGAATGTTGTTTCTTCAATATCAAATATTTAGAAATAAATTATAAGTATATACATTTCAAATTCGAATATCAAATAAAATTTTATTGAGAACAAAAACATTTATTAAATTTGCAAACATTAATGAAACCTAGTTGATAAAATTTTAAAATGTTTAAAGTTTTCCCTAGAAATTCACTACAAGAAAACTGATAAATAGTGAGCAATTTTGGTGACCAAAATCATGTTTAGAGACCAATTTAGAGACTAATTCCTTTGGTAGCCAAAACTTGGTAGCTAATGTTAGTGATCAATTTAGAAATAAATTAATAATAGAAACGATTTCAATTACCAGTTTAGAGACCAACTAAAATTTTTTGAAACTATTTTAGTTACTAATAATTTTTAGTTTATAAATTGTTATCTAAATTGGTCACTATAGCAACTAATTAACTTTTGTCATTAAAATTGATCATTATTCAAGAATTTTCTTATAGTATTTGATTTGATTTCGTTGGTGTTGTTGATTATTTTTATAATTTTGTTCAAGAGGACTAAAAGGAAAATAATACATTGACTTAGACTTTACTCTCTATTCTATTATCGCTCAAGTGAAAAGATTTTTCGTTCAAGAAAAAATAGAGACTAAATGACCTTACCCTTGGTCTTGTTTCCATTCAACAAAGAAATTTTCATTAAAGTGAAGAGATTTTGGCTCGAGAAAAAATATTTTTGCTCAAAGAAAAACATTTTTGCTAAAGCTATTTTTTTTATTTCTAGTCTCTTTTAACTTGTTGAATTTATAATGCAAAAATGAATAATAATTTTTATATTTGATTGATTTATGGTATTGAATGAGTTATATTCTATTATAATGCTTATTAAGAATGAGTGAACTTATATCAAGGTGGGGTCATACATCTTGGATGATGTGTGCACCATTGTTTGAGTTGTGCATTAAGTATTGAAACTTACGTTTTAATAGAGATTTCCTTGTTTCACTCATGATCTAAGTCACATAAACAAAGATATCAGGTGGTGAGAAGTAAAAGGAGAAATTTTCTCTCATCATGGCATGTATAGATGTGCCAAATTAGAATATTGTAATGAATTTACTTTGATTCTTGATTCTTATGTTCGCTAGTATATCCATGTATTGAGTTGAAAATCATTTTAAACTAAATTTTCAAAAGACGAATTATCCATTGTTTTAATTATTTAAAAATTTACTTATTTCAATAAATTTGAAAAAAAAAACTTCCAAGCTATTAGTAAAAAACCTTGAAATAAATCTTTTATCTCCACATACATTTAAGAACAAGTAGGCGACACATGGTTACGAACATGCTTCTAGTACATTTTGTTCTTATGGGACTAAGTTGTACTCCACAAGTATAGGGGTCTGCCTGGTGCTCGGTTGTTGACTGGTCTCTTCTTACTCTGATGACGACGCAGGGGTGCCTGCAATAGACATTCTAATGCTTAAGTTAGCACTAGTGATGTCAAGGATTCAGAGAATATTTTAATGCGTAATAAATGCATAGAACAATGTGCTATTTATACCCTTTTTACTTGTGGGTCATACCTGGAATGGGCCTTTGAGCCTAAGATACCTCTTTTAACTATTTTTGGATCCAGTGGAAGTGGGTAAAATTACAATAAGAACCCTTCAAAGTTGTTAGTGGGCGGCTCACAAGCTAACGTGGACGGATATCGCATACTTGTGGAATATTTCAAGTATACGGTATCCGGTAAGCGTACATGTGAGTTTAGGGGGTTGGGTACTCTTGGGCTGCATAGTCAGTTAAGTATTTATGATTGCTTACTTCATGCTAAGGGGTTCCTTTTGCAATATATTAATTTCATTACATAGCCACACACACAAATACCCTTAAAACGCAAAAATAAATAAAATTGTATGTCTTTATATTTATATAGATGTCATCACCAACAATAGTAATTGCAAATAGGTAAAACCTTCTTAGACAATATTTATTTGTTTTTTACATACATCAACACTTATGCATTCAAGTGTTGTGAATGTATGGTTTCAACAGTTGAATAACTACTTTAACCATTTACACACTTTTCAATAGAAAATGAAAGCTTAATATTACATGTTGTTGGCAGTTGTATCAGTTTCTGAAAATGAAACCCTAAATTAGCAGTAGAGGCATCCAAACAAGTACATAGCTTTTTTAAGGTTGCAGGATTGTTTCCTTTGGTAAGTTGTTGAGAAGCTCCATCACAACATCTTGAAGTTGGAGTGGAAAAGTCTGGATTAACCAAATAAGGCACACATGGAAGAAACATTGGTTTATACTCATCACACATGTCAGGCATTTGACCTTCACTCATTCTTGTTATGACCAAACCATAAGCCATAACAAACATGACCAAAGCCAAAACCTTCTTCTCCACCATCTTTTCCATTGATTATCTACTTTGCTTTCACTCTTTTCAAATTATGGGACTATCTTTGTTAGAATATCATTACTTATATAGACTTAATAGGAAGCTTGAAATAATTCAATTAAATTTTATCACATTTTATCTTTTTTATTTTTACGTCAACATGATACTTAGTTTTCTCAAACACATGAAAATAATGAATGATTTATGTATAACATTCCAATTTAGTCCGTTACCAATTTAAACATTTAAATGTTAATTAATGTCTATTCTTACGTACTACTAACATAGTTGTTTCTATATCTTAAAAAACTTAACTTAAAAGTGACATGTAAGTTCGGATGGTTAACGAACCCATCTTCATGGGTATTGTTGAAATTTGTAGAGTTTCACATAAAATTTCTTGATTGATTATGTAAATGTATGTATAAGTATATTCAATTTTTAAAATTAGGTATATAAATAGAGATAATTATGTAGATATTTGTTTCATTTTTTTTCATATTTATTTTAGTACTCATTCTCGTTATGATATTTGATATTATTTTAAATTACCAAAACACTTTTAATTTATCAGATAACAATCTTATATTTTTTTTTGTCTTTAATTAGTCTCATCTTATTTCTAGGACATAGATTTCATATTTTTACTCTTTTCTATAATTGTTTTTTTACCATAAGCCAAATTTAACAATAGACAGCGCACTTTAGACAACACTTATTTAATTAAGTGCTATAAATGGAAATGTAGAACATAAGACGACGCTTTATTAGATAAATGTTGTCTAAATGGGTATCTATACATAGCGCTTTTTCAAATAAACGCTATTTATATTTAATGATTTAAAAAATAAAATTAAATATTTTAAATAGATCAAACAAAAAGCGTTTAAGTAAAAAAGCGTAGTCTATGTATTCAAAATAGAGAGCGCTTAAGTATAATAGTGCGTATATGTATTAAAGAAAAATTTCCCCCGCGCCATACACTTCACGTTTTCTCTTCTACAACCCTCACACATCATATGTATTAAAGAAAATATTTTCCCGCGCAATACACTTTGTGTTTTCTCTTCTACAACCCCCACGCAGAAGCATTCGCGACTCCAACTACAGTAGCATTTGCGCTCTCCAACCACAACAACATAGCCCTTTCCAATCACAATAGCTTTCATTCTTCGAGTGGGTGTTGTCGATTAAGGGTTTGGGAAAGTATTCTATAACAATTGTGAAAATTAATTAATCAAATAATTAACTAATTAATAAATACGAGTAGTGAGAGTCTTTGTGGCATTAAATATTGATAGGTATGACGTGGTAAAGTACTAGCTCAAACCTGTGAGAGACTTGGGTTCGAGTCCTATGTATGAAAATTATGTGTTGTTTGTTTATTATTAATTTTAATATTATACATGGTCATGTTGGGTGATAACATGATTATAGAATTATGTGAATTGTCAAGAAACATGAATTGGCTTGGTGGTTTAGCTTCGACTTAGCATTGGTATGGTCATTGGTTCAAACCTTGGTGAGCCAAATTTAACTATGCTTTGTAATTAAGGGGGACTTCTCAAAATCTGCATCATTTTAAGCAAAGACATCCAGGTTAGGGGAGCTGAATCCATAATAGTATGCTTTGGTTTGATTGCATGAATTTGATGACTTTATGCCATGGATTTCGTGTTGGTTATGTGATGAAATTGGGGTTTGGGTGGTTTGGTACTATTTTGTTGAGACTTTTACCTAATTGCATGAAAATGATGGGTCTTATGTGCTGAGTATGTTGTTATTATGCAAATTTGGGGTTGGGGGCCTATATTGCGTCTAAATTATGCTTGTAATGTTGGTACAATGTTGTCAAATTGAATTAGTATGAATTGGAATGTGTTTTGGTCACTGATGCTGTGTTTGTGTGCGTGAAATAGTGCCAGAGTCTACAAATCTCGCTCAAGCGAGCCAGGCTCGCCTAGGCGAGATATGCAGGGACTCGTACCCCTTTTCTGCTCGAGGCTATCGCTCAGGCAGAAGGTTTTTGGTTTGGGCGAAAGGCCATCTCGCTTAGGTGAGTGAGCCTCGCCTAAGCGAGAACTCAAAAGGGTTGGGTGATTTGGCTTGGGAATCTCGCTCAAGCGTGGACCTCATTTTTTGAGCGAAAGAGTGTCTCTCTCAGGCGAGAGTCCCTCACCTAAGCGAGAATTCGAAGAATGTTTTGATGTTGGCTTAACTCGCCGCCCAGGTGTGAGATTAAATTCTTGGGCGAAATGTGGTCTCGCCTAGGCGAGTGTAACTTGCCTAAGCGAGAGTTCAAGGCTGGTTCTATGTGAGGTGCTCGCTTAGGTGAGGTAACCTAGCCTAAGTGAGATGGACTGGAGTACTTAGGCAAATGCTTTAAGCTTAGCAAAGAATGGATGGATTAGGTGATGAAAGGCAAATGATTATATGGTATTAAATTGATTGGTGGTTGATGTGTGTACTATAAGGCTTCTGGGATATCTCATAGGTGGGTTTGCTGGTGTTCCTTGGGTTGTGGCCCGGAACGTATTCTTAAGTTGTGGCCCATGATAGGAGTTAAGCACGTGGCATTCTATGGGTTGTGGCCTGGAATGACTTTCCTTGTGTTGTGGCTCGGGATAGCGGATGAACACGGGGAACTCTTGAGTTGTGGCTCGGGTTGGCGAGTGTTGCCGGTGTGAGTGTGCTGATTGTGGCCAATACGGATGGGTCCAGATGGATTGCCCTCCTTAGTGATTTGCTGACGAGTTTGGTAGTCTTGAGACGTTACGGACTATGTTCGTATTTGGGAACTCCACCTGGCGTTACGGTGTGTGATCCGTAGCATGGTTCCCGCATGTGCTATATCGGTTGTGACCGATAGGTGTGGCAGCAAGGCACCTTGAGATACTCACCAAAAGATGTAGAACACTACTAGCATGGTTGTGGCCATGTGAAAGAGCTGGAACAAGTCTCCTTGATGTGCACTGTTATTTCATGGTTGTGGCCATGTGGAAGGAAGGGAATGAGTCTTCCTTGATGTGCATTGAGATTACATTGTTGTGGCCATGTGATAGAGAATGAGGAGGTTCTTTGGTGTTGAAATGATTCTATATATGGTTATGGGCATGCGGAATAAAAGAAAGGATTTTCTTTTGATGTATTCTTTATATATATATATATATATATATATATATATATATGTTTTTTTTATATATAATCATGTGTTATCTTTTTAACTCACCCTATCTGCTTGTGGTTGGCGATGATCGTGTATGCGGTACACGTGAGCAGATGATATTGTAGGTGGAGCTAGTGAGGCTTAGCCGCAGAGTGGGGGAAAGCCTGGGAGTTTTATATTATTTTGATTTGAAATATCTTGTAAACTCTTATGAGAAGCTTTATTATTATGTTCAGATTTATGAATTATGGATTTTGGTTTTAATTGGAAGTAATAAAATGTTATAAATTTCCCGCGTTTTTGGGAAATGAGGTTTTATTAATTGCGGCTTAATTACTTTTCTTTATTTTATTATTTAAATCCGTAATATCTGGTCGAGATGTTACATATTCCGTGTTGCGACAGCGAGTGGGCGCTCTCCATCAATTTTTGCAGTGGTGAATGACTTCTCTCGTCTTCCTGCAGCGAACGAACAACGACGACAACCAACCACTGCAATGAATACCAAACTCTCTTCTTTTTCTCCTTCTACCTCTTATTTTGTTCATTCTTTGTTCTTTTTTATCTATTTTTTCCACCGTTGTCATTGGAAGAAAAACTTGGATACCAAACTTTGTAATTTAGTGCAAAAATTGGAAGAAAAACATAAAAATTAGAAGGAAGAATGAGAGGAGCGAATAACCATTCTTGGGGGACTCATTATGATCAGAGAAGGGGGAAAAGAAAAGCAATTATATGATCGTACTTTCATGATTAGTGTATAAAAAAGGTGAAAGCTTGATTATATGAAATCAAATATATATTCAAATCAATCCATCCATCTTCATTTGAGAGTACTTAGGTTCATTTTAATATTCATATTCATAGTCTATCCATGCTATTGGATCTGCACTCACATTCTGCATCCACACCACCATATTTCAAGTAGTTTGGGAACTTTATGCAGTTTAACCAAAGCGAGTTTCCCTTTTAGATCTTTCTATGCATATTCACTTAAGTCATACATCATATATCAAGCTTTGGCATTGCATCTGGAAGTGGATGAGTTGAATTGGTTTGCTGTTGTGAATTGGTTGATTAAACTCATGTTCACGCCATTATTCTAATTTTAATATTAGTTTGATCAAGGGATTTATCTCATAGGAATTTCAATGGGTGCACATAATTTTATTGCATTTATAATTGCATGATAGCACTTAAAGTTTATTCAATTCACGGTGAGATGCTTAACACATGAATTCAATTGCAGCATAGATTGGATTACTTTCATGTATATGAATTACTGGGAGGTGCATTCTATCCGTGAAAAAAATTCATTCATTAAGGCGTTGGAATGTTTATTTCACTGCATATGATTTGTTTTGAACTCATTTTGCATATGCTACGGTCTGGTATGAATTAATGGGTGTGCTCTGCTGCTGTAATGTGATAAATTCACTATTGTCTTGTGTTATTTGCCACTGTCCTGCACTGATTGAATACTATCACGACATTCCAAGCATTTTCTTATTTAGCTTAGCACTACATCAAGGTTAATCTTCTTCTCAATTAGTTTAATTCATCTTTTCATTTTTCTTCCATCATTTAGAATTCCATTTATCATGTTGATGCATAAATATGGTTCTGAATTTAATTATTTCTCTGCTGCCAAAATCTATTTCTCTACTGCCATATAAAATTTGGACTTTGATGTTCTTGTCCTGTAGTAGCACTTTATCATAACAAATCTAATAATGCATAGTGAGTTTAATTTGGTATTTTGTTGTTGTCACGTGCTTAATTGTTATTGCCATCTGTTATATACACTCTTTGCTATAATTTCATGTGGCATTCATGGTGGCCATGCATCCATCTTCATTTGAGAGTACTTAAATTCATTTTAATATTCACATTCATAATCCATCCATGCTATTTAATCTGCACTCACATTTTGCATCCACACCACCATATTTCAAGTAGTTTGATAAGTTTATGCAGTTTAACCACTATGAGTTTCTGTTCTAGAGCTTTCTATGCATACCACTTAATTCATACATGGCATATCAAGCTTTAGCATTGCATCTAGAAGTAGATGAATTGAATTGGTTTGCTATTGTGATTTGAATCCCGAATCTATCTTGGCTCTTGTATTATGTCTTGATATGAATTGGATTAGGTAGGTTGGCATTGTAGTTAAGTCTAAATTTTGTCCAGTATATTAAACTCATGTTCACACATTCATTCTGAATTTTATATCAGTTTGATCAAGAAATTAATCTCACAGGAATTCCAATAGTGAACATAATTTTATTGCATTCATAATTGCATGACAACACTTCAAATTTATTCCATTCATGATGGGATGCTTAACACGTGAATTCAGTTCTCCAGTATAAATTTGGTTACTCTCATGCATATGAATTAGTGGTAGGTGCATGAAAATTCATTTATTTAGGCACCTATCCATTCTTGTTTTCATCATGCATTTAGTCTAACTTTTAATTGAATAAATTATTCATCTTCTTTCTTAATTCTTTTCTTAATTTACTTTTAATTTTATTTTCTCTCATTTTTAAGTTTCATTTGCTTTTTACGAAATATGGAAAAGGAACGTGGCAAAAATGGTTTCAAATTTCTATGGTAATTCAAGTAGTACATAAACATGTTTTAAGAAGTTGTTAGTTCTCAGTGGGAAGCGGAGATAGTTAAGTTATGAAACAATCCAACCATGTCCTTTTTTTGCACTTATAGCCACAAAGTATTAATTACATCATTAAATTTAAAGTATTACCTCTTGTATTTATAAAAGAACACTTTACTTTTAAATTTAATCATATTTCAAAAGACTGATTAAAATAATAAAATAAAGTAATTAAAATAATAAAACGTTACTTTTAAAATTAACTAAAGTACTAATATATATTTAAACTAAAATGTATTCAACACTAATATATATATATATATATATATATATATATATATATATATATATATATATATATATATATATATATATATATATTTAAACTAAAATTTCTTCCGTTTTCCGTTTTAATGTGTTGTTTTTTCATGTGTGAGTTATTAGTTGTAAATACTATATGGACAGTGTATTTAAAAATATAATTTGACCAAATGCTTAAACATTCTAAACATACGAAGAGAAAGTATTATCTTCCATTTTTCATTTTACTAATTGTTCTTATTCTTGTTTTAAATTTGTAGTTGTTGACTTTAGTACACACAAATCACAATGTCTTCAAAATTGAGGTAACATGAATATTATGCTATAGTTTCTTATCGTAAATGGTGTTAGTTTGAAGAATATATGTATACATGTGAATTTTCCTTAGCTCTCTTTTTTAGAAACTACAATTATTAGATTAGGAATAAGAGTCATATTATTATATTGTAACTTGACCTTTATATACCTAATATTATACTAACTAACATGATAGATCAATAAAATATGGACCGGAAATGGATGTTTGCTAGTCGATTATTAAAAGAATATGAAAATGGGGTCAAAGATATTTGTAGATTTGCAGTTGAGCATGCAAAAAACCCTAATAGAATCATTTGTCCTTGCTTGAAGTGTTGTCATTCAAGGGTAGTGAACGCAGATGATTTAGCAGAGCATTTAGTATGCAACAAAATTGATAAAAGTTATTCATGTTGGACCAAACATGGTTAAAATCAAAATAATGATATAGCACATAACATCCATGATAGTACAAGTTATGCACCAAAAGATACTGATACAACTTATGAGTTAGACCAAGTTGAGGAGATTGCAAAAGTTGACCATGATTACCCTGGGAAAGAACCAAGAAACCTACGTCTTGCTTTGTCTACTAATGGAATAAATCTGCATGGTATGCAGAGCAACTCGCATAGCACATGATCTGTGGTTATGATTATATATAACTTGCCTCCATGGTTATGCATGAAAAGGAAGTTCATGATGTTGTCCATATTAATTTCAGGTCCAAAACAACCAGGGAATGACATAGACATATCTTGACACCTTTGATTAAAGACTTGAAGGATATGTGGAATGAAGGTGTAGAGATGCATGATGGATACATGGAAGAGATCTTCCAGCTAAGAGCAATTAATGATTTTCCAGCATATAGTAATCTATCTGGATATAGTATCAAAGGGAAGTGTGCATGGCCTATATGTGAAGATAATACAGATTGGGTGCGATTGGAACATGGTAAGAAAAATGTTTTTCTTGGTCATCGTAGATTTTTACCTTCACAACATCGTTATCGAGGGTGGAGAAAATCGTTTAATGGAAGAATAGAAGAACGTAGACCTCTAGAATTGTTGTTTGGTGATAAGGTTTATCATAAAGTAAAGGATATAAACAAAAAATTTGGTAAAACTTTTGCAATGAATTTAGTCACACGTGGGTGGAAGAAAAAGTCAATCTTTTTTGAATTGCCATATTGGAAATCCTTGTATATTAGACATTTCCTTGATGTGATGTATATTGAAAAAAAAATTGATAGTGTAATAGGTACATTGTTGAATGTTCCTGGAAAGTCTAAGGGTGGCATCAGTTCAAGGTTGGACCTACTTGATATGGGAATTAGAATAGAATTGGCACCAATAAAGAAAGGTAAACATCAATATCTACCACTGGCAGCTCATACTCTTTCTAGAAAGGAGAAAATTGTGTTTTGTAAGTTTTGCAAGGAGTTAAAGTTCCAAAAGGGTACTCATCAAACATCAGAAGCATAGTATCTATGAAAGATCTAAAACTGAAAGGGTTAAAGTCTCATGACTGTCTTATTCTCATGGAGCATTTCCTACCGATAGGCATACGTTCCATTTTTCCTAAAATGGTAAGATGGACCATAACAAAATTATGCTATTTCTTTAGAGCCATTTGTAGTAAAGTGATTAATGTTGGAAAATTGCAAGCACTAGAAAGAGAAATTATTGTAACTTTGTGTGAGCTTGAAATGTTTTTCCCACCTACTTTCTTTGACATAATGGTTCATCTTACCATTCATTTAGTTAAAGAGACACAATATTGTGGACCAACATATATGAGATGGATGTACCCAATGGAGCGTTATATGAAGATATTGAAGGGTTGTGTCAAAAATCGAAGTCGACCATAAGGATGTATAGTAGAACGATATAAGCTATTGAGTTTTGTACTGATTACCTCTCTAATGTTGAATCAATAGGACTTCCAAAGTCTAGACACTTAGCGAGAACCACAGGAGAAGGGATTACTGAAAATACCATAGTGACCATATCGAGGAAAGATTGGGAACAAACTCAATTGTATATTTTACACAATGACGAAGAAGTTGAACCTTATGTTGAGAGACACAAAACCATGATAAAAAGATTAAATCCAACTAGGACTGATAATTGGTTAAGTAGAGAACACAATGCAACTTTTATACAATGGCTGAAAAGCCACATTTTTGTATAGCTAAATGTGAACTCCTCTAATATTTCTAACAGATTGAGATGGTTAACAAATGACCCAACTTTTCAAATCTTCTCTTACACTACTTATATGATTCATGGGTAAACGTTTTATACCAAAGAACGAGATAATCAAAGTACTATGCAAAATAGTGGTGTAACTTTGGTGGCTGAATCTATGCATAGTTCAAGTGCTAAAGATATAACTCCTATATATGCACATATGTCGTTGATGAGTTCAAATTTTTGCCCTCATTTAATATTTAAATTTATGGATTTAATTGAACTTTCTGTGCTTAAAGATTGATTTAATTAGGATTTGTGATTATTGGATTTATTGAGTAAGTTTGGTAAAAGTGGCGTAAAAAATTGATTTTAGTTGCATAAAATATTATTGGATATTCTAACGTTTGTTAATGCAGCTGGAATTTATTTTTGGTCAATTAATAGTGTGGATTTAAAATATTTAAAGTTACAAAATAAGTCCAAAATCAAGAAATTCTGGAAAAGAATAAACCAAGAGCTAAATGCACCCCCAGATTTTATTTCCACACTCCTTCTAAAGTGGACACCAAAAACCTGTTCTGCACCCCCAGTTTTCACTAAGTTGCACCCCTCCTACCACTTAAAATCCACTCAACCAGATTATGTCATGTGGCAATCCCCACCTTTCAAATCAGGCCAACCATATGCTGACACGTGTCATAATCCTCCACTCACCAAATTGACCAATCAAATCTTGCCACGTCATCATCTCCTCCATCTCACACATGAAACCCTAACCCTAATTTTCCTCCTCTCCTACCATCACCATGGCAGCCGCTACCCTAGCCACCAATCTCGCCGGCCACCACTGCAACTCGCCGAAAACAGCAGCCTCAATTCCCGCAACCTTCACGCACCATCGCAACACCTCCACGACAACCATCCTCTCCGTTCGCGCAACTACAGCGCGCCTCCGTCGCACCATCTCCACAGCAGCGCCAGCCACCCCGCCTACACCTTCATCTGCGCGAACCAGCTCCGCAACACCACCACAGTTCAGTCTTCTTCTTCCTTGTTCGCAACACCACCGCGTCGCACTCCATTCCCAGCTTACTCCTCCATCTCTGTAGTAGCCACGACAACCACCGCAACGCCGTCGCACACCGCCAGCGCGAACCTGCGCATCTTCGTCAGCCACCATTAGCACCACCGTGCAGCAGCAACAAGCGCGTCAACCATCTCTGCACCTGTTCGTCCCTCGCTGGCAGCCACCGCAAAACATGCAGCATCGTGACAATGCGCATCTTCTTCACTCGCGTCGCGCCACCACGCCGGAAAACGCTGCTGAACCACCATGGAAGCACCTGCAGGAATCACAAAGCCGCCACGCAAACGCAACAGCAACCAAGTCGTCAGAGCAGTCACCACGTCGAAGCAGCCGCGCCGTCATGAGGGAGGGAGAAGAGTGTGAGAGTGAAACCCTAATTCTGGAAAGAGACACTCTGCGCCACGTGTCAGCACTTGATAGGACAGTCAAACTGGTCAACTCTGGTTAAATGGTCAAAGTCAGCAGTCAACTCTGGTCAAAACTGCAAAAATGGTTAAATAAGAGGGGCATAATTGGAAATTGGGCTGGAATTAAGTTGCTAATTAATTAAATAAAAATAAAAGATTTTAGCAACTGATAGATAAAGCCCAAAGTCCAGTTGAAGCCTATATAAAGAGACTTAAGGGAGCAGAAACGACAGACAAATTTTACAATTGAGACAGCTGAAAACTCTCTGGTTTTGGCAGACACCGTCATCCATCACATCTCTCATTCTCTCTTTTATTTTCTTTCCTTCATCATATATTATCATGTATTCCATCAAAGCCATGGAGGGCTAAGCTTTAAGGGTTGATTCCACTGTAACTTCTTAAATGGATTCTGAGGTTAGATGAATTTATGTGTTTGTTATTTTGATTATTGTTGTGGTTTTTGTTTATCTATGTCCTTTGCTTCTTAATCGAATAGAAAATAATGATTTTAAATCTACATGC
>Ga0214544_1003945_pt1 | contig 30160 bp, 15 predicted proteins | sample CNSS3metaG_FD_160074 | JGI IMG/M metagenome (GOLD analysis project Ga0214544, IMG submission 160074) | Root nodule microbial communities from cowpea collected in UCLA plant growth center, Los Angeles, California, USA - CNSS3 | ecosystem: Host-associated > Plants > Roots > Nodule | place: USA...
TATATATATATATATATACGGAAGTCAAAATCCGTTTATATTTATATATATATAGGAAGTGGACTTATATATATTTATTTATTTATATATATATTTTAATTTAAAATTTTATTATTTTAAAATGAATTTAAATATTAAATAAAATTAAATGAAGGAGAATAAATTTTTTATTTTTTGTTTTTTTATTTAAAGTTTAATATTATCTTAATTTTACTTATTTTTATATTTATATTTATATTTTAGTATATTAAATAAAAATAAAATTATATATATAGATATTAATATTTTTAAAAATATATATATTAAGAAATATGAAAACATAAAAAATAAATAAAATAATAAACTAAAAAAATCATTAAAAATTAAAAAATATAAATTTTGAAAAGAATTAAAAATATTCAAAATAAATTTTGTTTTTTTACTTACGAAAGTCAACTCTCGGAGAATGTTTTTTGACTTCTGGAAGTCGACTTCCGGAAATATATTTTGACTTCCGGAAATCGACTTCCGGGAATATTTTTTGACTTCCAGAAATCGACTTCTGATGATAATTTTTGACTTCCGAAAGTCGATTTTCGGTGATTCATTTTAACTTCCGGAAGTCGACTTCCAGTGATATATTTTGACTTCCGGAAGTCGACATAATTTTGGGGGTGTGATGTCTACGGGTTTCCTTAAATGGTCAAAGAGTATTTTGGGAATTTAAGAAAGTTTGGAGGTGTAGAAGAAATTTTGGAGGTGCAGGAAGAAAGACCCTTAATCTTTTATTATGCAATGGGCCTGCAAAAACAAAGGTACAATAAAGGAACAATTTATAAACAATTTCAATTAACAACAACACTCAACAAATCTACCCAACATACACATAAAACATATACATATACATATACATATACACATAGATATTTGGGTATGTATATCATCAATATAGATATGCACAAGTTTCACAAGAATAAAAACATGTATACAACTAAATAAATACACAACTACAACCTTCACAATAAAACCAAAATATAGTTACAACTTTTCTAAATTTGGACGCAAAATTGGAATTCATGCATATCCTAAACTTTAAAATATTTTGGTGTCCAAACTTTAAAAATGAATGAATATATTTTAATTAACCTAATAAATTTAAAATTTCTTTTTACGTTTTAAATGACATTTCAAACTAATATTTGAACTCGAGCATGTCAAAACATGCTCTTAAATAGTTCAAAGGCAATGCCGTTTGAGACATAAAAAATAATTAATACAATTAGATTAAATTAACAATATATTATTATTTTTAAAGTTTAAAAACTAAACTATATTAAAATTTAGAACAAAAACAAATTCAATTTCACATCAAAATATAGAAATAAAATATATTTAACTCATTTTAAATATAAAGATAAAATATTTAATGATATACAATTCTCTCACGTAAAGATTAGTAAGGACCAGAATAATAGGTGGATAAGGATTAGTTGGGAGGGACCTTATAATGGGTGGACCACTTCATAATCTCTCTTATCATGGAGGTTTTGGTTGATGAAATGAAATCTCTCTTACGATGGAGGTTTTGGTTGATGAAATGAAAAATATTTCGTACCACCATTTCATAATCGGTTCTATGTTTTTGATGGAGCTCGAAAAACAAAATTAGCAGCCCACTGGAAAAAGCAGAATATGTTGCTGCAACTGCTGTGACTAATCAAACTTTGTGACTCGGAAGATTTTGATCGATGTCAACTTCACTTTTGGATAAATTTGATTGATCTGAACTTGGAACAGGATGAGAACAACAGATAGAGTATTTGTTGACAAGTGTCTACTGAAAAACGAAAGATCAATTTGAAACTTACACTGTCACATTCAGAATTTTAGCATACATACCGTAATATACATAAAGATTTTCTTTTGAAGAACTACATGCAAACATAGATTACATATTGCCAAATAATAAAAATGCTAGAGTACCACAACCACTACAGAGTAAGTATCAACTTTTTTTAATAATGTGCTGGCTGACACAGGATAAACTAGTACTAAAAACTTTACACTGACAATGCTTCGAACTTGTACTCTCCCTCTTCCTTATTACATTGTATGTGGAAATCTTAAAGGGAACAATAAACCTGGTAGAGCTTTGTTTCTATAATTAAGAGTCTGAAAGAAAAGCTTGTTCGCTAGCAACTGCTGAAGATTTGCAGGCATGTATTACAGTGCAGAAATCTACATTCTCTAGGAATTTCTCAGCATTGTCAAAAACCAAGGGTCCATAGTCGAAAACCAATCTCTTGCACTGCAAACAATTTGGAAGACAAATGAATAATCACATTCAAAATGGGATTAGGAAAAGTATGCTCTAGTGCACACTTTATACACAACACTGCAAAATTCATAGAATGCATATTGGCCTAGTTCATGATGTACAATGACATCCGCAATCCAGATACTATAATATCTAATTTGGTCAATATTATAAAAGTTGGAAACTGAAACTTCATATGATTGAATACAAGTTAAGGAAAATGGAGGAATTTGTCAGATTTTGCTCACCTTATTTGCATACTTCTCCACTGAATTGCACAACTTCAGTAATGTCTCAATTATCTCTAGCTGACATTTTGAAATAAATTGTTAGCAGTTTATTCAAGAAAACATATGAATGCAACACCCATCAGAGTTTTGTAGTAGATGAAAGGCGTGTAAAACTTGAAGCTAGAGAAAAAGTTTGCTCATACCAGGACAGAGGAAGTAAAATTTCACACCACAGTGCCACAGCTCATAGCAGGAAGATGAAATTACTTACCTTAGTGTCACTATCTTTCAACTTATCCAGCAGAGTTGAAACAGTTTCTTCGCAAAACCCACAGGCATCTTCTTGAACTTGCACGGAAACATGTTCAACGAGCTGGCAGATATTGATCTCGTGGCAGAATTCTCTAGGCTTGAGTGAAGCTACTTCCGAGAGGAAAATAGGAGTATAATAGTCCACCAAATCAATGCACTGTGCAATACAGAAGAAAAAAATAAGTTCATAGAGATCACAGAGAGAAACTAAAGTTGATTTTTCCCAGCAATTGAGAACAACTACTCTGCTTGAAAAGATGGCCAACCTTCTGCTTGAAAGAGTGAAGCTGGCTGCATGTGTTGTGCAGGGTATCAATGATCTCTTGATCGGTCTTGTTTTGCTTTATATATTCAAGTGCCTTGGTAGTATATTCCTCACAAAGTGCACACATATCAAATTTTGCTTTTGGTTCTGCAATTTGAATTTAGGTCAACAACATCATTTATGGCACACTTGCATTTAAAAACTATATTAACAGAAAATTATTCAAAACAAAGTTCCAAAGGGTTTAACATAATGCTTCTAATGGAAAAAGGCTTTTGATAAAATTGAAGCTCATTAGTCAAGCTCAGAGTAAGAAAGCCAAGAATGAAATTAGTGAACCAGAAGTACCAGTGTTTGCAGTATAAATTTTCGTTTGATCAAGGTTGGCTACTTCTCTTGCATCACAAGCCCAAGCAGCACCCAATACAACAACAAGAAACAACAGTCCCATCCTCCCTTCCATGGTTCCTAAGCAAAAGAATTGTTTTTTAAATCACAAAGGCATGATATTTCAAATATTTATGAAATGAAATAAAACCTGACTGAAGGGCATATCAAAATATAATGCCATTAACACACACAATTGGGGTTTAGCACAAAGTTACACACACACACGCACAAAAGCAGAAAAAGGCATATCAAGAGTTGAGACCATAAACCTTCTCTGTGAAACTCTTAAAATGTACTTCAGAAGTTACAAAGACAACACAATTCTCAATTAAATCGGCATAATCAAACCAACAAAACATGCAATTCAGTTCATCCTTCCCCCAGAAAAGAAAAATCCCAGTTGAGAATATTTTGTCGGCAATGATAAGCCTGAAAACCAATGATCAAACTGAAAAAGAACCAAAAAACAATCATGTTGTCATCCGACACAGTTATAGAAAACTGAAGCAGGGCCAATTAACTTGACAACAGACAACAGTTAATGCATCACATGAAATAGAAAAGAAAATACTAACGGGGAAAATGAAAAATTTTGAGGATTAGTCATTAGTGGGTGGTAACTAAAGGGGAAAAAGATTACTACTTTTTCTGAGTGGTTTCCTTAGAAGCAAAGAGCAAGCAAGGAATGAAGAGAAGAAAGGTTACCTTATATTTGAAAACAAGTGAATGGAAATTAAATGGTAGTGATTCCTTGAAGAAACTTGGAGTGTCGTGTTGATTGGTGCAGCGATTAGTTTGCTATCTTCACTTGCATTGGTAGGTAGCAATATTAATTGAGCATGAGTTTCTTGAAAATCGACAAAAAAACTCCAATGTGGGGAGCCCCCAGGAGAAGAATGTGTGCCTCACACTTCATCGTTACGTGCCATAATCAAGGAGGGAATATAGCTCTGATGAAAAAAATGAAGGGACGTGATCTGCTATGTTCGTGTGCAAAAATAAATATCTGTCTAAAACTGCTACCAGATAACTGAAAGGTGAGAAGGGAAAAACATCATTAATCTTAATTTCTACGCAATCACTAGGAGTGGGGTTTCCTTCTACTTTGATATTTTCTATATTTGAAAAATGTACACTTTATTTTTTTCGAATAATAGAAAATTTGTCCCTGCAATTGTTTATTAGAATCCAATGTTGATGGACAAAATCAGACGTAATGTGTTAAAAAACGCTGGTTTGAATTAATATAGCATAGATCAAAGATTAAAAGGCAATAATTTTCTTTATATGTGAAGAAAGAACAAATTATTGTACTTCTTGGCCATGCATTTAAATGTATACGTACTAAGAAGGCCCAAGAAAGAAAAAAGAAGAAATTAATCATGTATTCACTGAAAGAGTAAAAAATATTTTTTAATTATTTTAATATTTATAAGAATATATATATATATATATATATATATATTTAATGTGGTAACATTTTAAAAAATAAAATTTAGTTTTTTTATATTTTTATGTATTATCAGTATTAAGTTGTATACTGTGAATAATTAACTTTTAAGATGCGATGAACATTAATAATATTACTGTGCTTGATGATTCAACATTAGTGAAAATAAAATCTCCACCATTAATATATTTTAGTTAAATTCTAAAAAATATTTAGTACTTTTTACGAAAATATGCTATGAAAAAATTAAATTATTGTTCAAACAATGAAAGGAAACATCGTGAGATCCGACAAAAGTGTGAAACATTAGAAATTTACCAAACTTGGTATTTTTTATGTAGAAACACCCTTCTCAGTTACCCATAACAAATAGCTGATTTTTTTTGTTTATTTTTACATTTGAATGTTCGTTCTACTTAACTGTCAATGTTTGGACACAAGGGAAAAAGAATAGAGAAATACAAAGTGTGTTTTTTATTTGATCAAATAGAAAAAATAAAATAAAATTTTACAAACAATAACTAAGAATTGGATAAATGGTTGGTTAATTTAATAAATATTAATATATTTTATTTTTAATATAATAAAAAATTATAGTATTAATATAAAAATTTTAATTTCTTTAATTTTATTTAAAATTTATTTATAGTTAAAGTAATTGAATTTTTTAATAATGGTTCAGTGTGACTATTAAAGAAAAATTAACATCAATATATTAACATTATTTTTTTTAATAAATATACTTGATAATTATTAAAAGTTAAATATATATTTAATTAACTTAATGATTAATGAAATTCAAATAAAATTAATAAAATTAAATTTTTCATACTAAGATAGAATTTTTATTTTATTATAAAAAAAAAACCAAACAGGTCAATACTTTATCTAGTGAATTCACTACAAAGCCTTTAAAATTTCAATTCTTATATGTTTTAATTCAAATTTTGAAATGTTCTCACCTTTTTTATCTGTTTTTTTTCATAATGAAAGGGTTTGGTGTGGTATACTTTACTAATTACTCCTTTTCCGTTTGATCCAATATATATATTTTTTTTATAATTACTGATTTGGTAATCCAATTTTTTAGTTAAGTTTAATTTTATCTTCATATTTTTGGTTTGTTCAACTAAGTACCCAATTATCTAAAAATATTTAATTTGGAGGTCCTCTTTGTTAAGTTAGAGTTAACATCGTGTCCGTATAGGACACGTGTCAAGCCGTGAAATTTTTAATTTTTTTTAATTTAATTTTTTTTCAAAAAATTTAAAAACTGTCACGTGTTAGTTTATCATCCTGTCACGTGGTAGTGATAATAGTTGTTTTTAATTTAGTCATTTATTTAAATTTTTGGTTCAATTTAGTACCCAATTTTTTAAAATGATTCAATTTCGTCCTCTCCAATTTGAGACCAAATTAGTAAATAAGCTTAATTACAATTTATATATACATGTTACCATAAATTTTTCTAATATATACATCAAATCATTTCACCTGAATAATTAAATTATTTTATTTTTTACAGTTTTTACCTTTGTAATTTTTTACACATGAAATTTTTTACACTTGTAAAAAATAAAATAATTTGAATATTTAGGTATAGTGATTTGGTGTATAAATTCAAAACAATTATTTTAACATGTATATATAAGTTATAATTAAACTTAGTTACTAATTTGGTTTCAAATTGAAAATTACAAAATTAGATCGTTTTAAAGAATTGAGGTACTAAATTGAACCAAAAATTTCAATAGAGAACTAAATTAAAAATAACTATTACCACTATCATGTGTCATGATTGTAAGCTGTCACGTGGCACGATGATAATCTGACATGTGGCCGTTTTTATTTTTTTTTAAATTAAAATTAAAAAATAAAAATAAAAAATTTCATGGCTTGACAATGTCCTGTACGGACACGATGTTAACTTCAACTTTACGGAGATGACCAAATTGAATCATTTTAGACATTTGGGTATTAAATTGAACAAACTAAAAGTATGGGTATCAAATTGAACTTAACAAAAAATTGGGAACAAATCAATAATTATATATATTTTTTTAAATGCCATAGAAAAGTTTTAGCCTAGTACAGTATATCTAATACATAAAAAACGTTGTTCAAATTTTATTATTAGCTCTAATTGCACAAAAGTTGCTTAACTATATTAGATGAACTGGTTATTAATAATGTTTTTTCGAACCACATTCATAATTTTGAGTAGTTTAAAATTATAGAAAAATGTTTACATAATTAACTATATTTTTTATAGAGTTTAACATCTATATTAAATATAAGATAAAGAATCTGAGATGTTAAAAAAATTATATTTGTCAGTTAAATAATTTTTTAATAGACATTTTCATTAAAGTAAAAAATTAATTAAATTCATTAAAGTAAAAAATTCATTAAATTGCCTGAAATTAAGGGACTGTTTTATATGAAAAGCATTACATATATTCTTGATGTTTATTTCAATAAATCGCTTAGTAGTAAATTTCAAATTTATAATCTAAGATATGTTAGGCAAAATGTTTTTTATAAACAAATTGGGTCATGGTTAGACACTTTAAAATTATGTTTTGAATGAGTTATGTAATGAAAAATTTGTATTTAATAACACTATGGTTAGATGACATTCATACTTATCTTAATAAACTAAAAAAAAAATCGACAACAGAGTAAGCAAATTTCTCCCTTTATCTTAAAATGATCGTAATTTTGATCTTTTCAAAATTTTAAACGCTCTCATTTTCTAATGGAACACTAATTATAATATTCAAGGTTTTACTATCCATTAAACTACAAAACATAGATTACCAATCCAATTTCAAAACGCATTAGTTAACTGTTGAAAAAAAAATATCAGTTCCAAATAAACTTTTATTAAATGATTATGAACTTTGATTAATTAGGTTAATGTTTAAAATTCGTTAATAACTTATCTTCACATGACATTTTATTAAAAACACTTATTTAAAATATTAGTCATAAAGATTTATTTAATATTCAGTAAACAATAACGCTCAGATAATAAAAAAAATATTCAAACAATATAAAGTAAAAAGAAGTAAAAATGTGAATTTTATATAACTTTGTTTAAACAATGACTCTTATATCATATTAGAAACGAATTTTAAATCTAATTCAATTCTACAAAATCGATTTATAAAATGAAGTTTGCACTTCACTTATATATTATAAAATTGTCTTGTCTCTAGTCGATATGAAACTTCCAACAATTTGATAAATTTATTTTTAGAAAGTATTATTTGAGAAAAAATTTCGATAATGTGAAGTAAAACCACAAGCCAAATAATCCACAGTTTAAGAATCACTCTAGCATCATCAAGTAATTATCAAAAAGCATAATCATGAATCCTAACAAATTTTAACAAAGAAGTTAATTCATGTTTGATTAAAAAAGTTATGTGAATTATTGTAAACAGCTAAAAATCCTCACAAATATGAAAAATAACAGCTAGACTCACAAATAATTGAAAACGTTATTTCTCCATTATTGTTACTTCTTAATTCAGATAAGAAAAATCTCCAAGCATTTCACAATCTTTGATCTCATTTCGTTTTCAATCAAATGCTTGACATTATTGTGAGAACGATGCTTCAATGCATGAAGGCCTTATTATTCTTACTCTAGCTTTTTATAGAACTGTGGATAAATATAGCAGTAAAAAAAACATTAGGCAAATGAAAAATTACAACACCACGATTGAAGAGGTTATGAATTCATATGAATCATCTCTACAAGTCAATACACATTATACAAGCAGAATTGCAACCTTAAAAATAGTTAAACACAGTTAAAATACAAGATTCTATTTAAGCAAGCATTACAAATCCGACAAGCACTGATAAAAGATGCAACTAGAGTCTAGCTTTTGACTTCAAACGATGAATGTATCACCTCAAATTCAGGGTTGGCTTCTTCTTATTCTTCTGCTGTTTTGACAAAATGTGAGAGAATCGTGCAAATCCAAATTTATTTCTCTTGGTAGAAAACAACTTACGACCAGTTACTTTCTCTTTCTCAACTTGTCTGTTGTCAATTGGTGGATCAATGTTTTGTTTCCCAAGCATCTGACCCAGAGACACATTCTGTTTCATTGAGATTCTTTCTCCGGCTTCAAACTCTTGTGGTTGAAGCAGCTTTCGGCTAAGTATTTGTCCTATTGATAGGGTTGACTTTAGAACTGGCTTGGCTTCATCATTCACCAGATGCAATCCATTAACATCGAGTAACCGAGGATCTCTCCAATGATGAGACGAACAAGAGTTTTTGAACTTGGTGGAGTTTTGTATAGAGCGTCTTTTGTGACCCTCCGAACGCCAATTCCTTAAAGCCTCTTCAACCGCTACCTTGTCTCTATTTGCAGCTTCTACCCTTTCCAGAGCTTCTTCAAGGGCCTTCTTGCTGGTTTTAACTTCCTCTGCAGCTTCTTCTACCCTTTTCAAAATCTCCATGTTTGACAAATTTCTTTCATCAACTTCAAGCATTGCATTTGCAACTCTCTTCCTAGATTGTTCCTCTGCATCACGTACTTTGCATCTCAGAGCCGTGTACTCTTCAAATGAAAGGGTAATCTGATTTCCAGGTAAACTCTCATTTTCATGATGAGACAATGCGTTAATTTCTGCAAGGGCAAAAGCTTCTGCGGCTCTAGCAGCTTCTTTCATTTTTCTGGCTGCTACCAATCTGATTTCAGCAGTTCTTATCATGGTTTTTGTCTGTTCAATCTCAGACATAGTTCTCAGAACTTCTGCTTTTGCAGATTCTCCCATTATTTTGAAATTCTCAGCCTCAGAACTCAGTCGCTGGAGCTCTCTAGTAATAACTGAAGGATCCTCTGAAGCATCTTTGATTTCAGCACCTTTTGCTACTTGCAGCCTCAATCTGGTATGGTTTAGCTCTTCCTCAAGAGAAGATATTTTTGAAGTATTTTGAGCTAACCTCTCACGAGTTTTCTCAAGTGAGATTCTTTCCTTCTCTAACTTCTTATTAAGCGATTCTACAGAAGTTCGAACATCAGCCAGATCAACAGTAGTTCTGGATAAATTCAACTTGGCCTGCTTCAGTTCCTGTAATATTACACCCGGCGCAGATGGAAGATGGGAAGCAAAACCTTGGTTGGAAGGTTGAAAAACATTCAATTGACTCATTTGGTTTTCCTTTTCTTCATTCTCTTCAACAACTGATTTTCCATCACATTCCCCAAGCTGAAGATTCAAATTCACTTCAGACTGTTCCTTCTGTATCTTTGATTTCAATTCTTCAACAAGCTTTTTGGTACTTTCCAATTCTTTCAACACATCAAGAGTTTCCCTTTCTTTCAAGATCAGTTCTTTCTCCAACACTGAAGCCTGCTCCTCCAGTTTTTCAGCGCTGAGCTCTGCTGAGTGCTGCTGCTAACCAAAGATGGGGATGGGTGAGATACTTGAAAATTTAGCTCAACCAAATACTTGAAAAGGAAATTTAATGAAAAACCCAAGATTAACAAATATAGTAAGTATAATGCCAAGGACAAAACGTAGATGGTAATTAGCATAATTTTGGTTTGGGTTAAAGATCAACACATTACTGAAGTGAAACTTCACTTCTAATTGGCTAACAACACCCAAAGCACTTGAAGTATTTAAATTTTGTCCTTAAAACTCCAATAGTTTCATTCCAATTTACCAATCAAGAAATTAATACAAAGATAGCCTTTTTAACTTTTTTCCTTGAATTTTAACAGCATTCCCCATAAATGACTTAAACAACAGTTCATGGGATCCAATCCTCGTACAACACAGATATAAAAAGAAGGAAGGAGAGAGGGATTTGAATAAAATTTGTTGTTTGCTTCAAAGGTTTAGAGGGAAGGGAAAATAAGGACCCCAAATACTTTCCCTCCAACTAAGAGTTCTCTTCTCAAAACAAGATGCTTTTATTTTTTCCAGTTCCTCTCCTCACTGGAAACTAAATCGTAAGTCCAAGGTTCTAAATTGCAATTACAGTCATGATTTTGCCCAAAACTAAAAAGAAGTAAAACAAATGCGGCCCCATTTATGACCAGAGACCCCAAAAAGCCTTGAAATTGTGCCACAGTTGCAGCTGCAAATCATTTTTAAAACCTTGAAAAAGTCTCTAGATCTTTTAAACCTTGAACAAGGTTTTTAAAAACAGTTCACAACCACAATTTTGAACGTAATGTGAAGGTGTTTGAAGCCTCCGACCACAATTGTAGCCGCAATTTCCTGCAATACCAAGAACTCCACAAAAATAGACTCTGCAGCCATAATTTGAAACCTCAATCTTAAGAGTCCCTTTCCCTTAATCTTAACCCACGAGCCAAAGGAAACAAGGAGAAACAACCTAGAATGACAACAACAAAACAATTTTTCGACAGCAAACATTAAGGAAACAACACAAATGGGTCCATACACTGCAACATATCACAACTTACCACACAAAAATCAAACGAAAAACAAAAGAACCCCAGTTTCTCCCACTCCACGCAAGTAAAACAACAGAGACACCCATCAAAATTCCATCAACAAAGGTACCACCTTTTCCACTGAAAAGGGAGAGGAACATACCAAAACAACGAAATGGCAGTATTTTTCAGCTTGTGTGGTGCTATACGTAGCAATGCCACAACTCAATTAGAGAGAGAGAGAGAGAGAGAGAGAGGGAGGGACTACCTCAGAATGAGAAGGCACACACGTATTAATCTTACTGTGGAGGGGTTTCCAGTAACCAATACCCCCAAACATTGTGACCGCATCCTTCACCGATTCAAAGGGTGCTGAAGTATCAACCTCCGTTCTCAAACTCTTCTCCGAACTCCGTTCTCCTTGATTCGTCGTCGTTTCGGCCACGTCAGAACCTCCCATTTCCATCGCCACCTGCACAAACAAACGGAAACAAAAGCAGAAGAGAAGCAGCACAAAAACAGCCTCGTTCGTGCTTGCTAGAATTTGTAGCACGCGACAAAAAAACACAAAGTGAAGAAAAGCGACAAGTAACTAAGGTGAGTGTTTGTGTTGTGTTTTAGTACACAAAGATGTTGTCTTGTCGCTCTCATGCGCTTGGCAACGAACAGTAGAATCAGAGTGAGAAGGAGAAATCAGAAAAAAGGTTCAAGTGAACGTTTCAGAATGAATTTCCCAAAATACCCATAAAGTATTATTATAAACAAAAATCATGTTATTTAATTTTTAAATATTGAAAACTTGATTGAATCTCTAAAATTAATCTGAATTAAATATTTATTGATAAGAGACTAAATAGACAAATAAATAATCGATGGAAAAAGATTAAGCTTAATATTTTTGAAGTTAATAAAATAGACGTGTAACTAATGTGAGTGTTGTAGTGTGGGCCCCACACCCACGCAGTTTCAACGGTTGAAGTGTGTGAACGGTAACTAACACAGAAGTGTTTGTTTACTTGAATTTGATTTTGAAAATTTTGACGTTGCAACTTTAAAGCGTGCGTGCTTTTGAAAATTTGATTACGCTGGTTAGATTGTTAAATTTAAAATTGGTATTCAAATTGGTGTAGTCAACGCTGTTTCGGGGATGCAATTCTAAAAGTTGACTTTTTCAGTTTGTGATTAGTTTTTTTAGTTGGCCGGTGATCCTGTAAGTAAGAAATATTATTCTTTTTAAGGTTTGATTTTTCATTTAGCATTATTTTTTATTAAGAAGTTTCAAGTCGATTCTTTGATTTTTGTTTCAATTGAATTTTAAATTTTATTAAAACGTTTCAATCATATACTTTTTTGGTAACGACGTCAAAATTATTATCAACTGTGGTGTGGAAGTAGACATGCTTATTTTGTAGTTGAGCTGCGGATGTGGCATACTAATATTTTCTGACAGAAATTTGGGTTAATAACAATATTAAAAAATGTGAGTGAAATTCTACTTCATACATAACTAGAAGTAGGGATTGCAATAAAGTGGGACGGGACATATTTTGATATCTCTTACACATTTTCAGAAAACAAACTAGGTCCTGACCGTGTATACGTACGGATCTTTTCTTTTCTTTTTTACTTAGAGATGATTTTTATTTATAATAATCGAGTATATTAACTTTGGTTTTTAGGTAGGTTTATTAGTTAATAATATTTTATTATTTGTAAAAAGTAAAATATTCCTGTAATAAATTCGAGATATTTTTGTAGTATTTGAAAAAAAAAATTGGGTTTTTGTAAAAGTTAAGTTATCAAATCTAATAAATGCTTTTTTCAAAATACGTTTAAGGAGTCTATGATTCTGGCAATCTAGTTTGATCGCAACAAATGCACCCTTGTTTCGAAAAACAGAGATGTTTCCTTCTTTTTCATCCACCGGTAAATATAGTTTCAAAAATCTCTTCCAAAATTCGATTATGTTACTTCATCCTGGTGAGGTAAGGTTAATTGTTCTTCATCCTGCTTGCGTGATTGATTCGTATTTTTTGTTTGTGTAGATCTTTTCGTTCTTTGATTTCACTCAGTATATTCGAGTGATATTTTTTTTGTTAATTTATTTAGGAATATCTTTCCTTCGAAGAAGGTTTTATGATTGAATGGGGATCTAAGTTGTCACTTGGAACTAATTAGTTTACCGATCCAATAGGGAATGTATTTCATATGGATTTTGAAGAAAAGTTAATTAGGAACAGATTGTTTCGTATATCGGCTGATTTTGAAGATTTATATAATTTGGACGACGTGCATTATATATGTACTCTGTTTTGTGGAGATCGTTATTTCCGAGTAAGGATTTTTAATTTGGGTTGGGATGAAATTCGATATCCTGGTTTAGCCAGTGCTGTTGTTGTTGAGGATTATATACTTGTATCCGTACCCGTACATGCTTCCTCACCGATTCAAAATCAATTAATTAATTTTATAAAATAATATAAAATTATGGTAAAAGAAACATAATATAGTCAAATATTCAATATTAAAAGGAGACTTGTTTCTTCAATTTCAAATATTTAGAAAGAAATTATAATTGTATACATTTCAAATTAAAATACCAAATAAAATTTCATGAGAACAAAAACATTTATTAAATTTACAAATGTTAATGAAACCTAGTTAATAAAATTTAAAAATATTTTTCAAAAAATATAAAAAGAAAATAAATATTTAAATTAAAAAATATTTTAAATGTTTGTTTACTTCAATTTTTTAAAATTCTAAAAGTAATAATACATCACTTTATCAAAATCACACAAAATTTAAAGATTTAAAAACAATAGAATTTTAGTATATATCTTTCATCTTTTGAGCTTCAATATATGTTGAATGGTGATAAAAAAAATTCATGACAATTACATTAAATTATTATATTATAGTAAATAAAATTTATTTATACAATTAGAGTGATAAAATTACATATATGATAGTGAATTAGAAAATAAAAATAATTATATAAAAAATAGAAAAATAGTGTTCTACATGATAAAAAAAATAACAAATAAAAATATTAAAAAAATTATCAAATGTGTCTTAGAAACAATTTGAGAGACCATTGAATGAAATCGTACAAAGAAAAATGATAAAATTAAAATTGTTTTAGCAATGGTAAGAGATAACGAAAATTGTTTTAACGAAATAAAAAAGTTCTTCAAATGAAAATAATAATAATAATAATATAATAAAGAAGATAAATTTTTTATATAACCTAATAAATGAAAGGTTTATGTTATTGAACATTTAAATTGACAGAGTTAAACATTTTCATGTGAAAAGAAAAATATACAATAAATAAAAATATTAAAACAAAGTACAAATATTCAAATGTGAGACAAAAAATATTTAATTGACATACATCATTTAAACATAATTGTGTGAAACATATGATAAGACGAAAAATATCTTTGGAGATGCGAAAAAATTTCATGACAAACCAAACAATTAGAAGAAATAAAAGATAAAAAGTGTGTAGTGTGTGTGTGTGTGTGTATATATATATATATATATATATATATATATATATATATATATATATATATATATATATGTGTGTGTGTGTGTGTGTGTGTGTGTGTGTGTGTGTGTGTAAGGTTACTTAATAAACTATAAGTATTTTTATAATTTAAACGGGGACCAAAATAATTCGGGGACGGGTATTATGGAGAGTATAGAGACGGGGATAGGCAGATATGTACATCCTCATCCTCATATGCATACTGAATTGAAAAAGTTGGGTATTCCCCATACTCACACCCAATCAATGTGGGAATTCTCCATTAAAACGGGGATGAATTCGAACAATTCCCACGTGGCGGATTTATTTGTCATCCCTATACACAATGCCTCCATACTTTTAGGGTTGCACCTCAATTCACCATTATCACAATCCCATTACACCACACTCTCTTGAATCCTTCATCAAGAAATACTTCCATTATTCACCTTCATTTTTTATATCCACGCCATTCCTCTCCATCAATTCACACATAAAATCACATAGAAGAGCCCTTCATCCACGCTTAGTGGCACTCCATTATCCTCTCTAATAAACTCCATGGTTCATCAGACACCATCACTCATCACTAAACTGAACACCAACAATCTTAAATTCCTCTTCATGCGATCCAAAAGAAAACCCATATGAACTATTACGGAAAACTCCATTGACTGCCATCATTCCCATGAAGAAGGACTTCAACACCCCAATTGACAACTTTTGCATTGCCATAAAGCTCCAAACTTAACTTAAACTCAAGGTCTTTCTAAAAATTTGTGAAAGAAAAGAAAGAAATTGGATCAAAAACTTGGATTTTGAGGAAGACGAAGGCGACAAAGTGGTGGGAAATTGAAAATGGTGCCATAATTTAAGTGGATATGAGCTAAAAATCTGCAAGGGTACGACATTGGCTCAGTGGTTGAGCAAGGAAGAAGCCATGGGTGTTTGGCTTTGGTGTCAGTTGTATAATGAGGAAGAAGAAAGCGGGGAATGTGCGTGAAAAGAAAAAAAGGTTGATTGAGATGCAAGATGGACACATCATTTATTAGGGCAAACATCTTCTCTTCATAAAGTGAAAAAAGTTGACACGTAACAACTGCTTTTGCATATCAAATTTAAAAAATTAGACATGTATATGTTGCACTTTGTCACATCACCACCCTCCTAACGTCATTTTTTGAAGATCTATTGGAAAGGACTTTATTGAAGCGTTTTAACAAAATTTAGGACTCAATTGAAACAATTAAAACTTTCCAACCAAACTTAAAACTAAGCGAATAATTAAGCCTTTTTTAATTAAATATATTTGAAGTTAATTAGTTCACGTGAAATCAGTTTGGGAAGTAATAATTGTTATCATTATTCAATTGAATCGACAAATGTGTATTCATGATTAAGAACTAGAATCCATGCCATTATCAAGTGTTTTCTTTTGTCTCCAATCAAACATGAAAGAATGATTTATGATAATATTGACCTTAACAAATTATAAATTAGATCTAAGAAAAAAATGCATTTTTTATAATTAATTTAACTTATTTGTTGTTATTTAATTAGATTAGGTTGATTCAATGACTTCATAAGTATCGAAAAATATTGAATTTTAAGTATATAAATATGGTTAACTAATTTAGATCCTCAAGTTAAATTGTGAAGCTCAATCATAAATCAATGAAGAAAGATAGGAATAATTTAAGTTTTGTTTATTTAAATATAATAGATGTGTTGTATATAGGATAATGACCTCTTATTCTTAAAGGTGTACTGGATATAAATATAATAAATTTGGATTATGTTAGATTGGTCAGGTTAGATCCGAATCTGATCTAACTCGACCATTGTTCATCCCTAATTTCATGTAATAGATTTTTATAAATAAGGGTGCCTAAGTTGTTAGAAAAGTATTCGTTTAAGCATAGATATGTTAAAATGAGTTATAACTCGTAAGTCAACCAAAATCGATCTTGTGAGTCGGGTTTGAGTTGTGATAGGTTGGAAAAATTCATTTTTTTTTTAAAATGCAGGTCAAATTAAACCTTACTCACTTAACCACAAGTTAAATGAGTTTGATTTGGGTTGAAGGTGGGTTTACCCGTAACCCACGAACAACGATCCTTTATTAGCTTTTTACCATTTTTTTCATAAGTTTTTTATTATAATTATTTACTACTTCTAATTATGTAGGTTGACAATTTGATATTTTAAAATACTATAATGACGTTCAATAATGTTTTAATATTTTGGATGTTTAATTTATTTGTTTGCCAAATTACATAGGTTAACACTTTAATTTTCAACTACTATCTTTATAATAATGTTTGGTGAAATAGGTGAACACTTTAATTGTATTGCTATACAAAAATGAATTGAGTCAATCTACTATGATTATACTATGATAAATATATAAAAAATAAAAAAATATAGTGAGTCAACCCACTAACTCACTAATGCATGGTAGTTTGAATCAGGTTACAAAATTTTAGGTACACCAAAAAGTGAGTTAAGTTTGAGTTGACTTAGTTTTAGTTCAACCTGTGGTGAGCTAACCCATGTGAATCAGGCTAACTCACTTTGACACCCCTACTAAAGCCCATAAGAACTTCCTTATTGGATCTATGATCTTTCTTATCATTATCTAAATGATAATATGTTGGGCAACGTTCTAACTTACCATTTTTCACTTGATAATTATTTGATCTAGTACTTTTTATCCAAACATGAACGAAACAACATACACATTGCTCTTTCAAATGAGGCTTTGTTAAATATTTTCAGTTATCTCATTCTATCGTGGAGTATGACGGGCAATGTCTTGCCTTACAATGCGTTTATTTTTATAAATGTTTTCATTGTCCTTAGAGCAAAGTTTTGATCCATTGTTTGACCTCAAACATCAAACCCTCTTATGAATATAATTAAGCATAAAAGTAGACCAATGTTTGAAGCAAACATAAGCTTCAAATTTCTACTTTATTGTGAAGATCCAAATCATCCATGAATAATCATCACCGATAGAAAGGAAAATCTAATGTTTTTCAACTAGAGCTGTCAAAATGGGTTAAAACCTGTGAGCCAACCCGTCCTACCATGGGTTTGGGCCGGGTTAGGTTGAAATTCTTTTATAAGTTTTAATAAGGGTTGATTTTTGACCTGGATCACTTAGAACTCGACTCACTCGGGTTGAACCCGTGGTGAACCGGGTTGGTGAGCCAACCCGTAAATAAAGAGTTACACAAGTATTTTTTGTTAAGTTGGACTTTGCATTTAAGTCAAGTTAGGTTGTTTTTTTTAGTCAACACATAGATAATTTGGTATTTTTGTAATTTTAGTTTGTATTTGGATTGTATTTAAGTTTATTTAGATTTTAATTATAATTATAATTTAGTTTTGACTAAAAAAAATTTAAAAAAATTGTATTTTTTTTAATTAAGTAAGCCTGTGAGCCAACCCGTTTAACCCATCAACCTGTTGTGGGCCGGATCAGGTTCAAATTTTTTTGGCTCGCTAATAAGTGATCTGGGTTGGGTTGGCTTACTAAGTGATCAACCCGTGGCGGGTCGAGCTAGGCCAGGCCATGTTACCCGTTTTGACAGCTCTACTTTCAATGATGAAATTTTGGAAGAACTCTAGCAATTAGAATGAACATAATTTAATGTGATCTTCATGTTATGTATTGCCTTTGGAAAATACTTTCTATGTTTCTTGTCACATGGTGCTTGGCTAATAATGTACGTTCATCCAAAACTACCATCCATTTCTCACCTAAGTGATTCATAAATAAATGTTACACAATACTATCAAATGCAAAAGGAGACAAACAATGTGGAAATTATCATAATGTAACTTGCCATAGTGGAACCTTTTAGGATATATGAATTCTTAACCTTGTTCCCATGCATTACCACAACCTTCAACTTCCCCAACACTCACATCGCCAACTTTAACATTGCACTTGAACCTTTTAGCATGCAATACACCCATTAAAACAAGGTTTTTCATCAATTATGAAATATGATGAACGTTTGATAATTTCCTTAGTATTTTATCATGCATTCGAATTTTGACAAATCGATGCCTATGAATTTGTAAGTATTATCATTGTTCATCAAAACATTTACCACAAACATCTTCTCATGTGTGTCAAACCAATTCCTCTTTGGGCACATATGTAAAGTACAACTAATGTTCAAAAGATGCTAAATCAGTCAAAAAATATTTGACCATTCTTCTGGGAAAATATTTCTTCCACTAACCTAATTTTTTACCTTAATTGTAGATGTCCCTTTTGATTGATTTTGTCCTTCCTTATCTTCTTGTTTTTCTACCATTGGACAACAATAAGCATTGTTAACCTTGACGAACCAACTTCATCACCATCCTTAACAATCCTATGTTGAAATTTTCTATCACAAACGCAAATCTTCATTCATACTAAAAAAAGTTAACAAAATTCTCAAACAAAGGGAAAGCCATAATGGAAGGATCATTGCAAGATCTTTATCTTCCATCTTGATCTCTTTAATCCATTAAGTTCATCTCATCAATGTGTTCATTCAAAAATTAATTGTCTTTTATATGAAGTCTAAATAGTCAATTATTGTTAAGCAACTTATTATAAAAAAAATTGGTCACAAAGTATTTATGAAGAGTTAAACACAATCTATAAGTAGATTTGTCTTTCACAATCCTATAAAGAATTTCATTTGAGAGTCAAGAATTAGGGAATAAATCTTCTCATGAATTCTCAAAACAATCTCCTTTAGATGTGTCATTTTGTTTGAGAGAAGTATTTAAAATTCATATTCTTTCAACAAAGCACCCATCTTCATGCACCACAAATTGAGACTATTGTTTTTTTTATACTTCTTAATTGAATGTGTTGAATATCTTCTTAAAAGTTTTCATGAATATGTTCTACATGGCAAAATAAGAAAGAATTAAAAAAAGAAGAAGAAGATATTGATAAAGGACAATCCCCTTTTTGTTTAAAATACACTAAAAAATTATTATGATATTTTTAATAAATAAAAATATATTATAAGTATCATAGCTAGGATACAATCGAACTTCAAAATAATTAAAAATACAATATTCATATATATATATATATATATATATATATATAAATATACTAGTTGTTAATTAATTTGTCAATATGCATAATTATATTTATATTTAGTAAGTGACTTTGATTGATTTTTTTTTAATTTTCAATCTATGTAAGAAAGATTAAGAAAAAAAAAATCTAAATAAGAAAATAAATTTCTCTTTAAATCAATCTTTGGGTTTTTCAAATTGCTTCAGTCTTTAACCTCCCAGATCTTGTAATTCACCAACTATTTGTTCTGTTCGATTTTCTTAATAATTTAATAAACTTTAATTTCAAAGCCTCACACACCAATAATTCCGTCACTTTAATTTTCTTTAATTAGTTGCGATCTTAGTTGGTTCGCCTCAATATAAATTTCACGAACTCCAACTTTAAACGGCTTCACCGGTCAACTACTTTAGAATATGCCAATACAAACCATTCTTTTCTTTTCAGAACTTTTTTATTACTGCTTTTAGATATATACATTTATTGGGGGTAAAAATCAGCTAGTTATGTGAGAGCAACCATAAATAAAATTAAAAAAATATATAATTAAAATTAAAATACTTAATTTTTGTGTAACGTTAAAATTCCAATAGATTTTTCAACTAAAACCAAATTAAATAACTTCATATTAACCTGAGGATGTAGCCATCAAACAAATTATAAAAATTTGATATGAGAATCATAGTTATTAAAATAAACATAAAAATTTCAGTCAGGTTGCAATCGGACAATAATTATGATAACATTTTTTTTTTATTTACTATCACTAATATTATAATTATAATTATAATAATATAATTGATGAAAAGAAAGTAGGAGAATTTAGTGATGTGAAAATAAAATTGGCAGACAACACGAGAATAAGAACATTGGAGTTACCGTCAAATATAGAGAAACAACATTGGAGTTTCCTCAAATCCAATCCGTAATCGCTCGCTGCCGAAGATCATTGTTTGCCCGTCTCGCTCTCTGCGATGCATTCATTTCTTTCTTCTTCTTCACAGCTTCATTTATATACTACAAAGCCATAATCTCAACACATTTATTTACGCATATTCCCTTGTTGCTGTTCCACACATATACTTGCTTCTTCTTCTTCTTCGTGTTGTTGTAAATGGCGAATGCATCTGGGTTCTTCACGCCTTCGGTTCCCCACTTCAGAGTCAGGGTTCGGCCACTCGCTACTGCCAATGGATTCTCCGCCAAAGTTGTTTGCTTTGGAAATATCGAAGGAGCTGAAAATCGTGCTACTTCCAAATCTTCGACACCCAGGTCGATTTTTGCTCTCTGCTTGATCTATTTCGGTTAAAGTTTCGATTTTGAATCACACCCAACTCGGTTTTCTTTACCATCTGTAGAGGCTAGCACCATTGTGACTTTGAAACCTTGGTTCTAGTTCTAGGTTTGTTATTGCTATTTGGGATCACAATAATTCGTTTGTTTGTTTTTCCTATCATTCGTATAATTGAAGTGTGCAGGCTTGTCAGCAAAGGGTGCAAGTTAGTCGGATGTGGCTCTGCTGTGCCAGCTCTTGAGATTTCTAACGATGAACTTTCGCAAATTGTTGATACTTCTGATGAATGGATATCTGTTCGAACCGGGATTCGTAGACGACGGGTTCTTTCAGGTTAGTCATTGGCAATGGCGTTAGTGGTTAGTCCAATGTTTCATTCTGGTTCTATGAACAGATAGGTTGGTACAGGGGTTAGGATTTGATTAGATTACACTGCCTGCTTTGCTTGCAATTGAAAGTGCTGCATGCAAGTTGTGTGCTTGGTTGTACTTTAAAAAACATGTGCTCACTACTTTATTGTAGTTGTTTGTTTTTTGATCTAATGAATTAAAATGGGAAGCCTAGGGATTTCAATACTTCAATCGTATGGCTTGCAAAATCATGGAGAAGACTGCTGTTTCAGCGATGTTGTGACTCATACTTTTACTTAGGATTAGAACAATCACACTTTTGGGGGCGGGGGAGTTAATGTTGCTGCTTCAATAGTGGCTTGCTTTAGTCTTTGTTATGACTTCTGTGGTTCATTACTACGCGATGAATCGATTATGAACACGTGGTACTTTTAACGTCAGCCAGTTTCATACCATTTATTAGGTGTTGGAATTGTTTGTTAACCAAAAACCAGCTTAGTTGTTGAATTCCTAATATCAGACAGACCATTGTTGCAATGAATCTTTGTGTGGTTGGTTGATGATCATCAAATCCAAAGTGGTGTGGTGCAACTGTTTTGTCCTCTTGTCACAACTAGCATTTCATAAACAATTGTTATAATTAGCGGTTCATAAACTGCCAATTTAATAGACTTAGAAAATGGACTTCTTGATAGGATACCATCTTCTTAACACAATAATTTAGTTCAATTCCAAACAACGTCAAGGCCAAGATCCATGATAAGGAGGCTATTCCCCAAAACCAACAGAGGTTGATCTTCACTGGGCGCCAACTTTAGGATGGGAAGACCCTTGCTGACTATAAGATTCAGAAGGAGTACCGTGTCCTTCATCTCAAAGGAGGAATGTAGATTGCCATTTAAGACTCTGATGGATAAGACCAGAGCTCTCTGACACCATTCACAATGTGAAAGGGAAAATTCAGGGTAAGGAGGGCATCCCACCAGACCAACAGAGGTTGATCGTTAAAGGAAGTAGTTGGAGGATGGTAGGACCCTTGCTGATTGTGATATATAGAAGGAGTCAACCCTTCATGTTGTCCCACATTTCCATGGGTGCTTTTAAGTTGGGGTGATCTGTGTGTGATGTGAGATGGTTCCCGAACATTTAAAAGATCATGATGTGAATTAAATAAATTTGGTTTGTGTTGGGTTGTATTGTCTCATTAATATTGGAGCAAGGATTGAATTAGACTGAAAGTTAATTTTCTAAGATGATATCAAAATCTATCCTAATGAGGTTTGTTTGATCTATTGTGTCATTTGCTATTGGGTTATTATCAAACCACCCATATATATCTAGTATCATGCTCGAAAGTTCAGTCTTCTACATGAGGGTGTGTGTTGGAGACCTGACATCGAATAGAGATATGATTAAATTATAATATATAAGTGAGTATAAACCTTACCTCACAAATGAATTTTGTGAGGTTGAATTAATTTTAAGTCCTTTTTCTTAGAAAGTACCATTTTTTCAAAAGATAACAAAAAGTATGCATGGCTTCCAGCCTCATCAAGAGGAATTGTTTAAATCTTTGGTGGATCATGGAATTTAGAATTTTGATTCAAATGAACTACTGCTTCTAAATTTGCTAAATAGGATACGTATGTTGACAAGAGTAAAAATCACAACAAAAGTAAATGCTTTCTAAATATGGAAAACAAACAAACAAGGTCAGTCCATCTCTGCTAAGCTATAGCTGTAAGAACATATTTTTGTCAAGAAGTCAGGGCAAACCTACCAAATAACTTAGTCTCTTAAAAAGTAACAGTAACTAAGAGGTACCTTTTCCCCTTATCCATCACAATGAAGAGTTAAGCTAACCAGTATCCGTGATATACACAATCCAGCTGTGCTTAGGGGAGACAATCTAGTATTCTTAGCCACTCTGAGGAAATCCGTGGAAATTGAGTCATCAAATCATTTTAATGCAATTTCTGTTGTAGAATCATAAATAACTTATCCAATATACATTCAACATAAATCTAACAATACAAGAGTATTCAGACACCAAATGCAAACATATTTGAGCGATCCATCCCATAGTGCATTCATCATACCTGATCTAACATGATGAGCAGGGGACTTTTGAAGAAACCTTCATCATTACAAAATCTATCTGCCTTGCCCTTATCTTTTCTCTCTGATTTTCTGTTTACTTGGAAGGTGGAGAAGGGAAGAACTAAAATGAAACGGAGGGAAGGTCCATCTCCTCCTTCGTAATCCTAACAACATCCTCCATATCTTGCTGCAGCTCTGGAAGCAAGTGAATTCCAAGTTGATGAGCATGCTTGCTTGGTCCTTCTTGTAATCTTCTTTCAAGTTCATCTGCTAGTTCTATAATGTTGCAGATTGACCCCAATGTTTATACCAACTTAATAAGTTACCTTTCTCTAGTATCGTGGGCGATGCAAGAATATGTTTTAGACTCCTGCCTGACACAATGACATGGACCTTAACACAATAATAAGAACTAAAACTCCAAAACTATACATATCTCCCATCATATTTCGGTGCCACATAACTTGGTGTCTCTCTCATGCTAGTTGTTCTGCGGAGCTTGTGGCTGAAAAGATCTCTACTTCTCCTGTCACTTTTCGATGAGTACTTTCTTCTTCCAGTCTCTTGTAGCTGAACTCCCCATCTTGATCACTCTCATTATCACCCTTGATAGAGAGACAAATGTTGCCAATATTGAAGAATTTACTGAAGTGTCGGGATTGAAGTTTAAAACAGACCCAATAGAACCATAGTGAAGCCCATATGTTATAGAGATTAAGTTTTGTATGATTCTTAGTTTGCTAACTTTGTTTTACATAGGCATTCAGTTATTTTGTTCCTCCTTTTATGGGTGATGTATTGAACTGTTATATAAGCCTTGAACAGACATGAAGGGGAGAGAAAAATATCAATAAATTTCAATTCTGTTTTTGGAGGTTCCTTACAACCCTCCTCTCCACACTTGTTATGTCTGCTAAGTTTAAACCTTGTACCCAAATAAGAAATGGAGCACTACCAAGCCTTTCTACGTAGTCTTTATCTACATAATTTTTTTAGTTCCATCTATTCTCAACCTCTAGTTCAAATGAGGACTACTGCAATCAGCTGTTTGGCATATATAGTTGGAAACGAAAACAAAATCTTAGTAAGTGGGTTTGTGGCAACTCAACCTCACAAAATTGACTTGTAAGATGAGAATGGTACTCCAATTATATATTATAATTCGACCTTATTCCTAGTCGATGTTGGATCTTTAACACATCCTCCACATCTAAGAATAAATATGAGATTAAATATTTATGAGTGATCTAACAGGAGGAGTCCGATAACATCACAATAGCACCAAAGAACTTGACTAGGATAGGCTCTGAATGACTCTGATACCATCTTAGTAAGTGAGCTTATGTCTAATTCAGCCTCACAAACCAACTTATGTTGAGAACCGCACCTAACTTATATATTATAATTCGGCCTTATTACTAGTCCATATGAAATTTCCAACATATACTCATATAACAATTTCTACATTGTAACCAAAAAGGGTCATAAAAAATTGTGATCCCGAGAATCTGAAGCTCATTTTGGGGCTCTCTTACAACATGTTTAACAGCAACCAAGTTGCCATCTTTAAGTATTTGGTTGGGATCCAAGTTGCCTTTGATTAAAGAGGAAGTTTTGAAGTAAAATGATTGGTTTGGATCACTTAGATGAGGGAGGGAAAAGGAAAGGGATACTAAATACAACTGAAAGTATGATACTGTTTGTACTTGGGGGATCTTTACATTATTATTATTATTATTATTATTATTATTATTATTAGGCATTACTGATGTTGGTTGAATTGTTGAAACATGAAGATGGGATGAGACTGGAGAGGTTTTCTTTAATGTGCTATTATTTTGTCTCATATGCCATCACTATACCACATGCACTTTAGGCTAGTCACATGCAGATTGCAATGACATTAGACCCATCTTTCATTCTAGTGTAGTTGCTATAAACAGATGATAGGTACAGTTCAGTGGTTAGAATTTAATTTGATAACTTCGCTGCTCTCAACTTAGTCTCTTTATGATAAATTGGCCAGGCAAAGTTTAGCATCTCAAGAGGGTGAAGCTTCAATTTATGTTGCTTTGCCTTCTGCATAAATCCAATTCTTGCTTTCAAAAGATAATCCTGTCGAAACTTGCTTAGTTTTGGAAGATTTATAGTATATTGATATGCTTGCTTTCTGTTGCTTGTTGCTGTGCTTGCAGGCAAAGATAACTTGACAACTTTAGCAGTAGAGGCAGCTAGGAAAGCACTTGAGATGGCAAAGGTAGACTCTGATGATCTTGACCTAATATTGATGTGCACATCAACGCCAGAGGATCTTTTTGGTAGTGCTCCACAGGTAGGAGTTAAGATGTATTGTATCGAAAATAATTCTTTACATTCTGCTATCATCTTTATCCTTTTGCTTGTAATTTCTATGTGTGTGTCTGTACATTGGCACATGTTAAGGGATTAGTGGCATATTTGAGCAATTATGATGCTGCAGAATTGTTCTGGAAATGATTTTATGTTATTATTGTACTCGTCTCTCCAAGATGGGTGTCTTCTTTTCTTTTATGGAACCTCTCCTATAATTTTATTGTCGTTACAACTTGCAGATTTCAAAACAACTTGGCTGCAAAACAAATCCATTGTCTTATGACATTACAGCTGCATGTAGTGGATTTGTGTTGGGTTTAATATCAGCTGCTTGTCACATTAGGGGTATGAATTGGTTGTTTTTGTTGGCTTAATCATTCCTAAATATGGTGAAAATAACCATTGCCCTTTATTGTGTGAATGCAGGAGGGGGATTTAATAATGTTCTAGTTATTGGAGCAGACGCTCTTTCACGATATGTTGATTGGACTGACAGAGGGACTTGTATTCTTTTTGGGGATGCTGCTGGTGCTGTACTGCTACAGGTAATTGTATATCTTCGTGGTATTTTCGAAAGTTGTGGCAAATGTCAGTTAGAAATTTGGATCTTGTTTCTTGGTTATTACACTTAGCTTTGTTGCTTATGTTTGTCTTATCTTTATTCAAGATAAATACTAGTTTTTAGAATCTTTTTAAAAATTTACGCCTTTGCTCTGTACAATCATTACATTGCAGGGCTGCAACAGTGAAGAAGATGGTTTATTTGGTTTTGATTTGCATAGTGATGGCAATGGTCAGAGGTTTGTGCTTCTCACATTACTCTCGAGTGATTTTCTATCTTCCTCTAAGCTATGTAATCAAGCACAAACTCTTCCTTGGTTTAGGCACTTGAATGCTGCCATCAGAGAAAACGAGTCAGATAATGCATTGGATTCAAACGGTTCTGTGCTTGGAAGCTTTCCTCCGAAGCCATCCTCATATTCATGCATTCAAATGAACGGCAAAGAGGTCTTTCGCTTTGCTGTGCGATGTGTACCACAGTCAATTGAATATGCCCTTGAAAAGGCTGGTCTTCCTGCATCTAGCATCGATTGGCTAATTCTCCATCAGGTACGCCGAAATTATCTATAAAATAAATACTTGAATAAGTTTTTAGTCCTGAACTTTAATGTAAAATCAAAATTTGTTAGTGTCTGAAACTTTGATACATTTTGGTTTCAAACTTTAAAAATAAATGAATATAGTTCTTTAAGACGATGTTACATTCGCGACTTCCTTGATAATAAGTGCAGGCAAACCAGAGGATCATTGATGCAGTTGCCACTCGGTTAGAACTCCCCTCAGAACGGGTGATATCAAATTTGGCTAACTATGGAAACACAAGTGCAGCTTCCATTCCCTTGGCTTTAGATGAAGCAGTTCGAAGTGGTAAGGTTCAGCCAGGCCACACCATTGCAACCGCCGGCTTCGGCGCCGGTCTTACTTGGGGTTCGGCGATTGTTCGTTGGTGCTGAATGCTTTTCTTTCACATTCTTACACATTTGTAGAACATGAGTTCTGGGGAATTTAGCAAAGGATAGATATCATTAACATTTTCTCATCAATTTATTTTGTCTTTTACTTTTTACATTCTCCTTGGTGTAATTTTTTTCTCAACTACCAATTTTTCTTTTACCAAGGCATGTATTTGTCATTCAGATTTATTTTAAACGAGGCTCACTATTTATGTTTCTCAATGGTACTAAGTTTTTCAAACAATTTTTTGTAGTTTCTATACTGTTTTTTGTGATTCCAATATTATTAAATCATTTAACAAAATACATAATAACTTTTCCAAAAACAGAATGAACAGAAATTATGCCTAAGTTGACATCAATCGTCAACTTATGAAAACATGCAACTTGCTAAAAGGCCTGCCATTTTCATTCAAGAAACTCAAGAAATATAGTTAATATCTTCATTTTATTCAAGAAAAAGTTTCCACTATTTCATTGATAGAAATTGAACACGTTAATTTAAATGTTTGCAACAATTGGACCATTCATCATTGTCATAAATCGTTATCCTCGTTTAAATAAGAAAAAAAGAAAAACATAAACCAAAAGGGACTTAACAAATTTAATGAAGGTACAGTGACCGATTTAGTTGTTAGTTGACAGTTACTGCACATGACGTAGAAGCTCTTTTCTTTTTTATTATTATGGAATTTCCCTAATTCGCTAACTGTGGTAATGGAACTGTGATTAGCTCAATAAAATTTTATATCATACGATTTTTTTTTTTCAATACATAAATCATTCTTATGTAATGTGTGCAGGCAAAATACCTTATTATTTGGATCCAGAATCTTATCTATTTTCAAATAGAGTAATACTTTGGGTTTAATATAAAATTGTATTTTTTTTTTTCTGTTTTGGGTTATCCTTTTCTTTTCAGTTCCTTTATAATATATATATATATATATTAATCTTCTCATCACATCTTTCATTTTACAATATGCTTAATTTGTTAGGTATTTAAGTGTGAATCTAAGTCTCACATTGACCAGAAATGAAAAAGTAGAGCACTATATAAGAATCAAGGTCCATAAACCCATTGTCTTAAGGTTTTAGGTTGAGAGTGATGTCAATGTCTTATGTGATTGGACTCAGATATCATTGGTATTGTATCTCCTCCAGTGATACCACTCCTTAAAAACCTAACATAATTGGTGGAAAAAATCCAATAATGTATAATATAAATTCTTGTGTTTGGTCGGAGGAAAAATACAAGAAAAGTCAACTTGAAGAGACAAATTTTAAAGTTTTGTTCCATTAACTTTTTTCCTTTTTTCAATTCAAATGTATGTTTTGTCGTATCTTATGCTCCAGCTAGTATCAATAATTTTTGTTGAAGAAATAAGACATGAGAGCTTAGAAGATAAGATATAATTAATAGTGGCATGATACTTGTCGACCTCCAGAAACATTGAAGTGTGTGAAATTAGGAGCTTGAAAATGAACATGAGAACGATTTTCTCCTTCTAGAACTTTTTTTCTTCGTATGAATATGGACACATTTATTTATAATTAACTATTAAATGTTTCATTTTAATTTGAGATATATAAAACTTCAACTCAACATTTTAATTTAAGATATATAGCTCTTTTAATTATTTAAGATACTACCCACCCAATTCTTCGTCCTCCTTAAATAATACATTTGTGTAGAAATTATGAATTGTTTTCATAAACTATCTCGAAGAGTTTATTGAAATTTCTTTTAAGAAAATTTGGAAACATATCATAATCATTTTCATAAATTTTCTGAAACACCCACAAAAATATCTATATATGATAAAATAAATGAGTATAAACTGCAAATAAAATAAGTGTTGGAAAGACATTATGCCTCGTACATATATTTCATGTGAAAGTGATATTACGAATTAAAATTGAATGTAGTTGAGGACTTGTTTGGGGCACTTCACTGTGGGACACTTCTGACATTTGCCTCACTGGCATACTCAATATCTTCCATTACGTGTTTTGTTGTGTAATTATTCTTTTGTATAATAATCATATGAGAATAATACTTATTGATATATTTTACATTTAATTAAATAAAAAATATTATCTTTTCAATAGTTAAAATAATTTAAGTGAATTTAATAAAATTAAACTTTTTGTATTGAAGTTATACTTTTTTTATTACTCTAAAAAGGAAATATATACTTAAACGATAATCTTTTCCGGTTAAAATTTAGTTAGACTTAACCTCAAGGATGAATAAAAGAAGACGAAAATAAATTAAACACTATATAAGAATAAAGACCCATAACAACATTGCCTTAAGGTTTTGGTGTAAAAGTGGTGTCTAAGGTCTTATATGTGTAAGACTAATGTTATATAACCATATAGAACCATAATGACCATGACTATAAACCATATATGAAAAAATATAACCTATCAGTGGTATCAGAGCCGATGGTTCGGAGTGACTGACCGCATAACCATAACCAAAGGGGTCACTCATACACACCTGAAGGGAAATATACCATATGAAAAAAAGA
>Ga0214544_1003946_pt1 | contig 30158 bp, 16 predicted proteins | sample CNSS3metaG_FD_160074 | JGI IMG/M metagenome (GOLD analysis project Ga0214544, IMG submission 160074) | Root nodule microbial communities from cowpea collected in UCLA plant growth center, Los Angeles, California, USA - CNSS3 | ecosystem: Host-associated > Plants > Roots > Nodule | place: USA...
TAAACAAACATTTAAAATATATTTTAATTTGAATATTTGTTTTCCTTTTATATTTTTTTGAAATATTTTTTAATTTTATCAACTAAGTTTCATTAATGTTGTAGTTTGCAAATTTAATAAATGTTTTTGTTCTCATGAAATTTTATTTGGTATTCTAATATAAAATGTAGACAATTATAATTTATTTCAAAGTATTTGATATGGAAGAAACAATCATCCTCCTAATATTGAATATTTGATTATATTATGTTTTCTTTACCGTAATTTTTTTCTCTTATAAGAATTAATATTGAAGTTATTAGAACACAGGTACGGGTATGAGTACGAGATTATACCCGTTATCCGGTGAGGATGAGGATGGGACAAAAGTTTAATACCTGTTGGATTTGGGTATGAAGATGAGGATGAATTTTTTTCTGCGGGGATGGGTATGGGATAGCGAAACCCGTCCCCGCCCCGCACCGTTGTCATCCCTAGTCTTATCTACCTTTTGATTGTGTATTTAAACAATTAAGTATAGAGCATTATTTTATATGTATCAAATCATGTCAAACCCAAATTATTTAGTTTAGTTCAATAAATATGCAAGTTATGGGACTGGACAAGTGCAAGAATTGTTTAAAGTGTGCTCGTCAACAAACACAAATTGTTGTCTATATGCATAGTTTTGATGATCAAACTTTGATCATTTTTAGTTTGAAAAAATAATAAATATACTTTATTTAACATACACAATTTCATGATGCATGTCAAAATTTATTGAATGCTTATGTTATGCTTATACGGTTTATATAAGTTTCTTCTTCGCTTAATAAAGAAGAACGTATTAAAATTAAAAACAACTTTTCTAAAAAATATAAATATAGTGTTGGAGAGTTAATAAGTTGTGCAAGACTCGCAATTTTGTTCGAGAGAAGCAACTACTTAAAATGTGAACCGTTATGTTTCAAAAGTGCTACCAAAAAAGTCGCACAAATAATTAACCTATATATTTTGAAGAGAGATTTAATTTACGTATCATATTATCTCAACTTAACCTAATGTTGTAACGTCCCAATTAATTAATGAGCGTAATTAAAAGAAAACGTCACATGATTATAATATAACAACGCAGTTTCAGAGTTTAAACATGAGACCTTACAACTAAGGCACACCACGGTGCCACCAAAAAAAGAGTATCATAAACAGTCTGCTAGAAATACAAGCATATGCAATGACGGACAAACACATAGGCCGTAGCCCTCAAAATATTCCAAGAAAACTAAGCTGCAGAGTCGCCTCTTCCCTGATGACCATGATTATCCCTCGCATCTGCTCCCATCAATAAATTGATGATCATCGCAAAGATAGAAACACGACATACAAAGCAACCAACAAGAAAAGGGTAAGCTAGAGCCAATCAACATTTTTACCATACAGTTAAATATACTTTCACCATCCAATATCAGTACATCATCCAAGCATGTCAAGACTCTTCAATCAATACACTACGACTCGACTCGACTCATCCGGATACGTATAACTTGGTCGAATTCAGCGGATGTCCGCACTTGTGGTGGATACCTCTGCTCACCCCCGAGCTATGTGTTACAAGTGTTACGATGAATCATTTTTCCCTCACCACAAGGTTAGCCCTTAATGAATTTCAGGCCTCCTTCTACTTTCACCACAGGAGTCAATCCGCTCTAGGTGAGACTAACTGACCCCTTAGAGCATCAGGATGCAACCTTACCTTGAATCCTTACCTAGTTATACAGATGGGGCACCACCATGGACACCCACTAACAGGGGCCATGGAATTACGTCCCGACCATTGAAGCGCGACCCTGGGAATCTCACCTAGAGATCCCAAGGACTTACACACTGACACAGACCAAACTTTCTTAATCAATCAAACAGTCTCGGCATGCATACACAATACATATATATAGAATTTCTCGTAATCCACCTCTTTAGTGATCCCAACCAAACCATGCCCACTCATTGTTCTCGAACCCAGAATGTGGAGCTCTGTCTCACACCATTACCATGCCACATTGATACTAACCCCTTCATGTCTCATGTCGAACTCATACCAAACTCATCATTTCAATTTCATGAATCATCTCATGCAATTATCATGTTCACGTCATGTTAAAACTCACAAATCACAACTCATACACCACCTCATTCATACAAGCCATTTAGTTCATAAATTTAAAGATAAAACTCATACAAGCACGTTGTTCACTTTTTGAAATCAAGGAAACATCAAGACCAACCCCTTTCTTGCCCAACATCTCGCTCAAGCAGAAAGGTCTCGTCCAGGCGAGGAGGACCCTCGCTCAGGCGAGCTCCCTTCGCCTAGGCGAGAGCTCGACTTCCAGCATGAGAACCCTGCGCGCGTTCTCGCTTAGGCGAGAACCTCCTCGCCTAAGCGAGACGTTCGCTCGCCCAAAACGTACAGTAGGTCGCCTGGGCGACCCTTCGCGAAGAAATACTTAGGCGAGTCCCTGTAACTCTCGCCTAGGCGAGACAGGCTCGCCTAGGCGAGTTTATCAGACTCCGCCACTGTTCCTCTCTGCCATCAGCATAGTTTCATACCCAAACAACAAAACAACTCATACCAAACACTCACAGTCACATATAAGCACCAAAATCACGGAATATCAACAAAACAACCATTATTGTACCGACAGCTTCCCTTACTTGGAAGGGTCTAACACAGGGTTGGCAAGCAGCGTAGAGCACAACAGCTCCGAGCAGAGACTTAGGAGCTGGAAAACAGTGACATAGAAGTACAATAGGTTACTATGTGGGCTTTACTGAACCCATGAAAGACAGCTCGGGAGGAAAACAAGGTTCAAGGCCAACTTACGTGAAATGAAGAGGACTCTTGAGCTGGTACGAGTGAGCGGGAGCTAAACCCTAGCAGAGCTAAACTTTGGCGCATGGGGAAGATGACGGCTACGTTTCTGAAAGTGAATGGAAATGTGAAATTAGGACAACACGAAGGACTTTTATCCTATGGGCCAGTCTTTAGGCCCACTGCCATAGGGCAGCCCTTAAAAGAGAAGCAGAATAAAAAGGGGCCTTACAAATGTTGTATATTCTTTTATGTTAAGGAAGAGAACCAAACATTCTTAAACTTTATACCTCTTCTAATTAATTTTTAAATTTTGTACTCTTTGTGAATATACCTTCAATTTATCTTCATCAGTCCTTACATTTTACATTTTTTCCTTTTAAACTCCTTAATCAATCCTTAATTTTTTTTTAAATAATTTTTATATTAAATTGAGATTAAACTACTAAGAAAAAATATGTAAACTATTTTATATACTTTAAATTTCAATTATTTAGTAGTTTTATCTATATTTACATAAAAAATCTTCCTCTTTTTTATGTCCACATTTGTTTTTCAATTTTCTTTGAATACTTTTCTAAAATTAAAATAATTACTTGTAAAAATATTACTATTTGTAAGTATTATTATTTATTATTTTAAAGGCAAAATCCTAAGAAAAAATCGTCATATATATGCTATTATTAATTGTTATAGATGAACTGTTCTTTCAAATATTAAAACATAATAATATTTAGAAGTAAAAAACAAATAGGCGTTTTAATGTTTTTTTTTCATTTTCTTTATTTCTATCATTTTTTTTGTATTATATGTTAATGTATAAAAATATATTGCAATAAAAAGAATAAAAAAATTCATTAGTTATTGCTATTTAATATAAATTATATATATCGAACCTGTTAAACGATTTATAAAAAATATAAATTTTACGATTAATTAGAATAAAACTAGTGTTGAAGGTGTATATTTATAAAGGAAATAAAATTTAAGAATCAATTCAGATAAAAATTAAAATTTAAGCTATTTGTAAAAGAAAGTAAAGTTTAGAGAAGTTAACTGGTCTCATGTACATTCGTAGAAGACCTCAAAAGTTCATGAGTTTTAAATACATGAAGTAAAACTCAAATTTCTCATTAGCCACCATTTTTTTTTTGTTTTTTTTATTTGTTGTGATTTGTATGTATGACCACGTCAAAGTAAATTAGGTTATATATGCATTTATACTTAAATTTATATCGATTAAAAATATATCAAATTAAATGATATAATAATGCTCATAATAATAATAATAAACAAATAAAAGAATAAAGATATTTGTATACATCTATTTATTTTGTTAAATTTGATTGTATATATCAAGATTAACCTATTATTTTTATTGATATGATAATATATGTCGATCCATTCCAATTTGATTTGTCTTATATATGATGTGTCAAAAGTAAGTTAAAAACAACTTACTCTTATAAGATTTGTAAAGGGGACTTTTTCTTATACCCTCAATAATTTCTCCTATACTCCAAATTTTTCGTTAAGTTTTTATCCAGATGCATCCAATTAAGTTTTCTATTCATACTTTTATTGATTTTTCGTGAATGATCAACTTGATTCATGCATCTGAATGAATCTGAATGTTGTTGTGTGTGCCATAGATCCATTTTTAATCAGTTTAATCCACAACCCATTTAATTTCGAGACCCATATTTTTTTCAGTTCAATCTTCTATTATGGATGTCAAAATCCATTTTAGTCCATAGACTTGCAGATGTCGACATCCGTTTATTATTTTTTAGGTTTTCCAGCGTTGTGGATGTCGACATCTGCTTCAGAAAAATATAACTGCAGATATCGATATCCATTTTGTTAAAAATTTCATTTTCTAAATTCATTGCGAATATCGACATCCACTTCATATTTTTCAATAGCAGATGTCGACATCCATTTTAATTTTTTATTTCTTTTGATGCATTGTAGATGTCGAGGAAGACATTATGAGAGAAGCCAGGAGAAGGGTTGAAATAGTCCTCGAGGAAGACATTTCCTTGTGTTACTGTTTTTTCACATCATTAATTGATTAGTTTAGATATTCAAATGGATTCAGCTTAAAACAAGAGAGAATCCTGTGTAGAAAATAAAACCCAGAGAATGTCCATTAGAAAGTTGAAATAATAACACAATTTTTTGTTTTCAACATAAATATAGGGTAATAAAGATTATGTTTAATTATGTCTTTGGTTCCCATTTTGGAGTCAAAATCTCAAAATGGTACCCAAATTTTTAAAAGTCTTAAATTGGTCCCTTTTTTTGTTAAAACATCTCAAGTTTGTCCATTCTGTTAAGTCTGGCTAGACGACGTTAAATGGGGTGCCTTCCTTGATTTTTTGAATTTATTTTTTATTTTTTATTATTATTTATTTCTTTTTTGAATTTTTTTTAGAAAATAAAAAAATTTTCCACGTGTCAAGCTGTCGTCGTGCCACGTGGCAATGACAGAGTGATGTTGCAGTGACAATGACACATGTCAGTATTACGCCAGGTGTCATTTCCTTAGTCTTAATTTGGTCCCTGTATTCTAAATTTTATCTCAATTTAGTCCCTATTTTTGTAAAAATAATTCAATTTCGTCCCTCTCCAAATTAAAACAAAAATTAATTTTATATAAATGTTATACAAATATTTTTATTAAATTTGATATTTTTATTCAAATTGATATTTTTATTATATATTTTTAACATAACTAAGTTTATTTAAAATTGTGTTTCACATTCAACTTTACTTAAAATTGTTTTCAAATTTTAAATTTATATATTTTTTATTGTTACATGAATTAGTTAATTTATAAATTTTTTTCTATTAACATTATTTTCTATTAACAACTTTAAAACAATTTTAAATAAAGTTCAATGTAAAATATTAATTAAATGAACTTAATTTGGTTAAAAATATTTATTTGAAATATCAATTTTATAGAAATTAAATTTGATTTCAATTTGGAGAGGGACAAAATTGTTAATTTTTACAAAAATTGAGACTAAATTAAGACAAAAATTAAAATAAAAGGACCAAATTGAGACTAAGGAAATGACACTGGCATAATACTGACACGTGTCACTATCACATCACTCTATCATTGCCACGTGGCACGATGACAGCTTGACACGTGGCAATTTTTTTGATTTTTTTTTAAAAAATTCAAAATTCAAAATCAAAAAATCAAAAATATTAGGAACTGACACGTGACACTCCCTCTGACAACGTCAACCTTGACTTAACAAAAAGGACAAACTTGAGACGTTTTAACAAAAAATGAATCAATTTGAGACTTTTAAAAATTTGGAAACCATTTTGAGATTGTGACTCAAATACATAATTAAACCTAAAGATTAAGAACCGAGACTATCTTCAAAATTGCAAATTAAAGAATATATCAGTTTAAAATTCACAACCATACAAGCTTGCCCTCTACGAAAAACTGAAATTCAAAAACGAAAGCAAAATAAAATGCCAATCACATATCTCCATCCTCACGCAAAAGTATTAGGGCATTTCTTCCCGCACCCCTCTTTTTTCTTCCACTCAAATAATTTGTTCACCACTCAAATATTCAACCTTGTATTTTTAGATAGTATTCCATTTTGAGATAGCCATGAAAGGAAGGCAAACTAAAGGTTTCGGATATCTAAGACTACATATCCAAAAGCAGCCAATGAAGATGAACTTCTTTTTTTTTCACTTAGCCAAGTTGGTGAAAATTTTGCAGTTTAGTGATGAGTTAAATTGTCTGGGAAAGTAGCAGTAATAAGTTTGGTGAACAGTAATGAGCATGAAGGTGGTAAAAACATGGAGCAGTGTGGAAAGAGAACTTGACTAGAAAATGAAGAAAAGAAAGTGTGTGTGTGTTTATTTATTGGATGGGTTACTTTTTTCTCTCTCCTATATAAATTGCATGTTACACCGCCCTATTCCACCATTGACAGGGATGACATTGACATCGAAACCCCTTTCAGCAGCAGAGGTCTTTGGACTTATCAACATCAACGCTGAACGAGGTACCCAAGGTTCTCCATCTTTCCCCTCAGATTAAAAACTGGGCCCAACCAATGGCCTCTCTCCAACCTCAACCCCAAGAAACCAAACCCACCGCCACCACCGCCACGCCCTCCAATGACACCAAAACCGCTCGTAAATGCAAAGGCAAAGGTGGCCCCGACAACAACAAATTTAGGTACCGCGGCGTCAGACAACGTAGCTGCTACTTTCCCAGACAATTTCCCAGACTCGTTCGAGCAAGTGTTCGTCTCGAACAAGTTCCTGAAGGAGTACCAGATCGCACTCACCTTCGCCACAGACTACGAGGACGACGACGATTACCAGTTTCAGAATCCTCTCAAACCTCTTTACTCACAATTTTTGACGCCGTATGTATGGCTTACAATTGCATAATACAAAACGCATGCCGTTTGACTCTGAAATGGATATCAATATTCGTAATAAAAAAAATTAAAAACATAACAAAATGGATTTTGATATCTCTTTACAAATTTTTGAAATAGATATCGATATTCGCAAGACAATAAAAGTAAGAAAAATAACAAAATAGATGTCGACATTCGTTTCACAAATTTCTGAAGCGAATATTGATATCTACAATACATAAAAAAAGCATAAAAATAATAAAATGGATGTTGACATCTGTTTCACACTTCTCTGAAACAGATGTTAACATCTACAATACAAAAAAGAAAAAGATAACGAAATAAATGTTGACATCTGTTTCACACTTTTCTAAAGCGAATGTCGACATCCGTTTCACAAATTTTTGAAACGGGTGTCGACATCCGCAATGATCACAAAATTAAATATCAAAATAACAAACAACATTCCAACATTCTAGTCATAACAACAAATGTAATATGCTTAAAATGGAAAGAAAACTAACTTGGAAGAGAAGAGCTTTGAAGAGAAAACCTTTCAGAGGGTAATCAAACAACTGGTGGTCAGAAAGAGCTTCAAGCACGTATGGGAGCTTGGAACAGCTTCAACATGGACCACTATTGGGAGCTTGAAATGAAACAGAGACAGATAGGCAGAGACCACAATTCACAGAGCAAAAAAAATTGTGGAAGAGACGGAAAGAAGAAAACGAAAGGAAGAAAACAAAACGAGGAAATATTTGGGGGTGCAGCTCGCAGAGATAAAAACAAGAGTACCAATAGACACACTAAATTGCCTTTTCAATTCTTTCAACCATCCAGATAGGTAAAAATTTATTAGGGTCAAAAGGGTAATTATTGGAGACACAGGAGAAAGGTTGGGGGTGCAGCGAAAAGCTCCCTTTGTAAATTAATAGTGTCTCATATAATTTTGAGTTTATGAGTCCACAAGCCGATTCGCAAAAATTATAAAAGAAATTTAGAAAATAATTTATAAATTTTTAATTCTAAATTTAAGTATTTTACAAAGATAATAGTTATGTAAACAATAATTAAATATTAATTTTATATTTCTATACTTAAATTATGAGAGTGTATTTGTAAGTATTACTGGAATACATCCAATATAATGGAGAAAAATAATAACTTCCTAGAGAAAATCATTCTAATAACATATATTACTTCAAATATTTCTTACTGAAAAAGAAAAATCTTCCCGCAACTTTTTACCTTTGTGATCAATTATCCAAACACGATTAACAATGCAGAATTCATGACTTTGAAATTAACCAATATAAAGGGTAGGAAGGATTCCAGATTAGTGCAGGAGAAACTATAGGAGTGCCAAAAGCAACTACCCCATTTCTATATCTTATTAACGGGCCATTTGACCAGCCCAATATACAATCCTTTCGTAGACCCAATTTTATAACCCTTCTTCACAATTCACAATAATAATCTATAGGTCAATTCACTTAACACTGCCATCTTACACTTCTTTTTATGGTATGACGACAATTGACCAAACATAAGTTAATGAAACATCCTTTTCATTCTACTATGCTTTCGATGCCGACACAAGTAGCATTCTCGACAAAAATAACACAGAAAATTTTATCAATAGACAGCACTGGATAGTGGGATATCTTTTACAACTTCAAAGTTTAAGTTACTTAAGTTGTTCATAAAGTGGTCTCAAATTTATATTTGAGTTCCAACATAGCAAGCAGAAAGTGAGGTTTTGTAGGACCTCTATGATCACAAGGAACCTGCTAGAGCTACTGATCTAGGATAAGAAAAAGCTTTCCCTGTACTACACTACACATTTCACTACATTTTTTCATCCATTACGCCATGTTTCCCCAGCCATGGATCTTCATACCCGCAATCATCGCAACTTCACTGCTCATGTCCTCACTGGTTAAGCCATTTCCAGAAGCTGATAAGGTGAAACACTTGCCTCAACAGTCACCAGTTTCCTTCCAACAATTTGCTGGCTATGTACCCGTTGATGACAATAATCAAAGAGCTCTTTTTTACTACTTTGTTGAAGCACAAAGCAACCCTTCTTCAAAGCCTCTGGTTCTCTGGCTCAATGGAGGTTAATCCACATTCAACTTTCTCTATCAAACACCTTTCTTTGTACTTGTATTAAGCTAATGCACTCATCAACTAGGATTGTGACGAGCCTTAGAATCTGACACTTTTTTACAGAGTTTATGTTTCTTTTTGTTTTGAGCTTTGTAGGGCCTGGCTGCACATCTGTTGGAATTGGAGCCTTCACCGAACATGGTCCTTTTGTTACAAACCAAGGAGAGGCTCTTCAGAAAAATCAGTATAGTTGGAACAAAGGTGCTGAAATTTTTACAACCTTATCTCTCCTTGCCACAAACTTAACCAAGCTCATCTTTTCAGCTCCTTTGAATCCTTTCTTTTTCAGAGGCAAACATTTTGTACCTGGACTCACCAGCAGGTGTTGGATTCTCTTACTCTCTCAATTTGTCGTTTTATAAGACTCTGAACGATGAAGTCACAGGTTTATTCACTCTCTTATGCAACACACCTAATCAATTTCTTCTTTTCTTTATTCTGTTTTCAAGTGCTTATCTCTTCTGTCAGAGTCGGTGCTCCTTCTGTTTATCTTAGATTCCATTCACATGTTGAACATAAAATTAACACTTTTCTCTGTTAATATTAATTGTTTCTTTAGCCCGAGACAGTCTAGTTTTCCTGCAGCGTTGGTTTGCCAAGTTCCCAGAATTCAAAAACAGAGACTTTTATATAATGGGAGAGAGTTATGGAGGTAAGGACACACCACGCACACACACACTTGAATTTTACATATAAAAACTATATAGTTTGCTGGCATGGATGCTCTACAATGGCATGAAATTATGATCACAAAAAGTAATTAATATGATCAAAGAATTGAACAGTTAAATCATGACTTCATGCAGTTACTTTTTTTAAACTAGAGGAATCTTAATCCATGACTAGGTAACTCTGACAGTGTTGGTTTTGGTGGCAGGTCACTATGTACCTCAACTTGCCGAACTCATTATTAAGACTAAATTGAATTTTAACCTAAAGGGCATAGCAGTAAGTAAAGGCTGAGACTTTTCTTTTCACTGTTTTTTTGTCTTTATGTTACTTTCATGTTCTGGCATTTTCTAATTTATCTTTGCATTTGCGTCGCAGATTGGAAACCCTCTTCTAGATTTTGACACTGATATGAATTCAGTTGATGAATATTACTGGTCTCATGGAATCATCACTGATCATGCTTACAAAATCAAGACCTCTATTTGCAACTCGTCCAGATTATTAAGAGAATACTTCACTGGCCGTCAACTTTCCAACGATTGTCTTCTTGCAGCTCAAAAAGTCTCAGAAGAATATTCTTTTACATCTTTCATTGATCCATATTACGTCATTGGCGACAGATGTCTTTCTTACAATGTTTCTCAGGCAGGTTTTCTTAAGGAGATGCTAAGTTCAGGGATGTTTCAGTTTAGGAACTCCCATGATGTGCTTCAAACCCAAGAACCAGACCAGGTGAGATTTCTATTAAAATATACTACAATTTTGATTCATTCTCTGTTCCTACATTTAAAAGTGCAGCATTTTTATTTTCATAATTGGTGTTAATTGGATTTTTGGTCCTTGAATTTGAATGGTGCAGCAAGTTGATGAGTGTATTTTGAAATATTCAGAGAAGTACTTGAACAGAAAAGATGTGCAGAAGGCTCTTCATGCCCGTGTGGTGGGAAGTAACAATTATCGTTTGTGCAGCAAGTAAAACTACTTCTAATTCTATTATGTTTGAAATAAACACTGATTGTAGTAATTGTTAAGGGTATGGTAGGAATGGTTTCTGGTGCTGACACTTCTTCCAATGTCAGGATTGTACTCGCAAATTATGACCCACTCAACAGAGAGATACCGACAATTAATGTTGTCGGCTTCCTTGTAAAATCAGGCCTTCGAGTCATCGTTTACAGGTTAATAATATCTAAATTAGAACATTTGATTAAGCAAGTTTTGATCTCGTTCGTTGTTAATCCATATTTAATGTATTTGACAGTGGGGACCAAGACTCTGTGATTCCATTCATGGGCACCAGAAGATTAGTTGATAAACTTGCAAAGAAAGCAGGGCTTAAAACCACAGTGCCTTACAGTGCCTGGTTTGTGGACAAACAGGTTAATAACATTGTTTTGGTGGGTTTGTTTGATATGAATCGTTTTGCTCACATTTTACTTTGTTTTTAAGGTTGGAGGATGGGCACAAGTTTTTGGGAATCACCTTACCTATGCCATAGTGAGAGGAGCTTCACATGGCACTCCAACTACCCAACCAAAGAGATCTTTTGTTTTATTTGATGCTTTTCTCCATGGGAAACCACTGCCTAGAGCATGAAAATTTCAATGCCTTGGTGAATAAATGCCTCATGCGAGCAGAAGGGCCATATTGATCTATTATTCCAAGAAAAAGTATAGATACCCTTTTCAATTTATAAAAACTATGTTTTGTTGCTAGGAGTAGTTATTGGTTATTTTACCATTTTGGTTCATTTATTTTTGAAATTATATACTTGAGTTACTTTCTAAATAATCATGAAGAGGGTTAATTGTTTGTCGTAATTCAATTATAAAAAAGTTGGAGAAATTTATGATGAAGTTGTGAAACAAGAGTATGAGTTATTTGTTAATGTTGAACTCATACATTCAAACATGACATCCAACAAGATTAATCTAAATCAAGATCATAAAAGGACAAGGATAATGCAATTTTTTCCAAAATTGTTGAATTCCTGATCTTGGCTCTGATACCAATTGTTAAGATGAGCGTTTATCACTATGTTAAAAATTTTAAATTCATTAATCAAGATATAACTCTTTACTTGAGAGTATGACACAAGTCTAAATGTATTTGATTGTGACCTAACTCACTTAACCTCTATCACGAGATCAATTGATATCACCTAAAGTACACTAAATCAAAATCATAAATGGATAATCCAACTTTTTTTCAAAATTCAAAAATATTAAATTCGTGTAGGTGGATGCAACTTTTGCGAAAATATAGTTGAACCCAAGGTGTGACAACTTCTCCAAATTCGTGCTGATAAAATTCATTGAATTTTTTTTGACTTTTTTCATTTATTAAAATTTTGACATACATAATTTTTTTATTTTAGATGTGATTTCCTAAATATATTTTCTAAATATTTTATATATTAAAATCATTTTACATATGATTTTCGAAATATATTTTCTAATTTTCAGATGTTTCTTTTAATAATTTAAAATTTTGATAAGATTATATAAAAAGTTTTAAAATGTAAAATTTAAAATTAATTAATGAAATTATTAAAAAATAATTTCTTAATATTTTTATATGCGTAAATTTTTATTTTACATACGATTTTTTAAATATATTTTCTAAATCATTTTATATATGATTTTCTAAATACATTTTCTAATTTTAAGATGTTTCTTTTAATAATTTAAAAATTTTAATAACATTTTAGAAAATATATGATTATATAAAAAATTTATAAATGTAGAAATTTTTAAAATCAATTAATCAAATTATTAAAAAATAATTTCTTATTGATATACATAATTTTTTATTTTATATATGATTTTTTAATCATATTATATATTAAATCAAATTATAGTAGTTGTTGGTTAGTTTCTTAGATTCCATTTATATTTACTAGTTTTAAGTAAGCGGTTGCTATTTTTTAGTAGTTTTATTTTAGTTATAAATTATATTTATAGTTATAAACAGGGAAGTTTTATTTGAAAAAAAATGTAAGAAATTGTTTTAATTTATTTTATCTTGTTTTTTTTTTATTTTATATTTTAAGCTCATATTTGTATAATATGCTATGCTATTAGTACCGTTGTTCGTATTTTTTAATTCACGTTTTGGAGTTATTGATATTTTACTTTCAAATTTTGTTTTTACATTTTTTGATTATTTCATTTAAACTTTTGAGTATATTTATCCTTTAGATTCTATATTATATTCTCTTTTATAATAATACTTTTATATTCATCATTCTTAGAATAAAATAATTACTGAATATAATAATATATGACTTTTGTAAGAGTAGTTATATGATTAAGGTTATGGTTGTGTTGTGGAGAGGGATTAGAATAAGGACCAGGCCTGGCCCATATAAAAAAAACAGGCCGGGACGGAGAATGTAATCTGTCAGCCCGCCAACCCGGTGCGCAGGCCACAACCGGCCAGCCGGTGGCCCGCTCTGACTTAAAAAAATAATGTGTCACTGCAAGTGAGTGCACCACGAACAACTCTACAGAAGCCACGACACGAGTCTTTCTTCTCTCACGAACAACACTCTCATTCTCCTCCGTCTTCTTCTCGTTGACAGCTAGCCACCGTTCACCGCCACAGTCGACGGCGACGAACGCAGCACAGACGGCGACTGGACGCAGCGACCAACCACACAATTTGAAGCAGCACCACGCAAGGACGCGCCCGCCGCGACGGACAGCGGCGATTCCGTCGAAGGGCGACCACCACGAACAGGTTCGTTCCTAATTTCTCATTTTCAGCCCTAATTTGCGATTTCTAACACTATTTTGCGAATTCCCTAACCCTAATTTCGAAATCCCCCTAATTTCTATTCCCCCAATTGGTTTTGAAGGTGTTGTTGTGATTGATTGATGTTGCCCTAATTGGTGCTGCTGTAATTGTTGTTGAAGTTGCCCTAATTTCGATAATAGGTTCTTTCTCTGATTGATTGTTGTTTCTGGGTGCCGTGATAGCTGCTCCCTTATTTTGCCATGAATGTGTCTTTCTATTCTCATTTCTGGAATAACTATGATGTGTTGGGCCCTCACTGTGTTAATGGTGTTCAAGTTTTCATTCTTTGAATCAAAACAATAAAAATATAACACAGCATTAATTCATATTTTTGCTAATGGTGGTTTAAGTTTTGGGTTTATGACTGTTACATATTTTATTTTGAAATTGAGTTTCTTATGCCATTTATAGTAATTATATTTCTAACATATATTTATGTCTGAAAATGTATTATCAGATACCTTTGATTCACTATAGAATATTTGCCTCCATCTCCAGTACCTGATTTGGGCCTGCATTACAAAATCTGAAAAAAAAAAATGCAAAGCTGGCGGGCCAGCCCACCCCCCTGCGGGCCGGGTTGAATGTTCCAACTCGCCTGCGGGTCAGACTGAAATGGGTTTAATTTTTCTGCAATAAGATAATTGGGTTTGTCTTGATTAACAAATTGAACTCTGTGGATGCCAGAAAATAAGAAAACTGAATTTATAATGTTTGGCCCCTCTTTTCCTCTTCTGGAGTTCTAACTTGGCTCCAGCTACCATTTTCTATCTTTCATGTGTAAAAGTAAAATAGAAAGGAGATAGTGATAGAGAGAGATTGCCACTTCCCAGTAGTACAACATAAAGTTAAAATTTTGATCAATTTATAGGCCAGGTCTGGAGCACGTGAGTAGTAGTTAATCCTTATTTCTCTTCCATAAACTTCCATAGCTTCACTGCCTATAACATTCTAAATAAAGAAAAACAGCTTTATTAAAGTTATACAACAAAAGATAATCATTAGTCAATAGACATCATCACTTACATTCACAACAGAGTTAGGCTGAATCTGATTGAAATTTGAAGGAATTTGTTGAGCATGTTTAATAATAGAGAGCTTTTGGCAGACAGAATCAAATTGTTTCCCTTAACATCTACGAAATGGAAGCTAATTCCCAAATAGGCACAAAAAAAACTAATTTTAACTAGAAGGGTTTAAAAAAATAACAACCAACAAAGAATTTATATCCGAATTTGAGTTTCATTAAAAAAATAAGGCGACAGAGAACAATGACTAAGGAAGACAATACTTTTACTTAACCTTACAGTACTATTATGTATTTTGAGAGTTCTGTTTCAGATGACAACAAAATTGGAGTTCTGTTTTCCTTTTCAAAATCATTTCTGCCCGAAGAAATACATCTTCAATTGAATCTGTATCCTACAGCGTATCTAAAAATGCTGAAGATCATTTGAGCTCATCAGATTAAGCAGTGTCAAATTCAGAATTGGCTTCTCCTTGACATTCAGCCTTTGGCCCTTCTATTGCTGATGTTTACCGAGACTGGAGAATGTCTTAAAATTGGGTTTTGCCCTGTGTTTAGCACCAGCATATGTGCATCAACTCTGAACTAGCAGAAAGTTTCTTCTGCATCTTTACGTTGACGTGAAAATATGGATTGAGGATGCAAACCCAAGCACTCTCTAAGTCTTAGAAGACATCTTATCGTATGTAACTTCTCTTCCGAGTTCAGACTGAACTCTTATGAAAGACAATAACCTAGGCAATTCTTTTACTATGTAGTGTCACAAAAAACCTTTAAGAGCATTCTCATCTACCCTCTGAGACAGTCATACGTCATCCATCTTTCTTTTGGGCCAGTGATGCCAATGCTTGTTCTTTTTTACTTTTTGGCTGTCCTATGCTGTTTGGGATTCAAACAGAGTAGCAGATCTATGTGGTAAAGTCAAATACGCTTTGCCTCCACTCTACTGTAAAAACAAGAAAAAAAAAACAAGAACAACTGTGTGAGGAAGAAATTGATTGTCACTCTATAAGAAATTATTAAGTTACTTTCTCCGAGCTCTAATTATTCAAGGGTTGAAATTTCGCTAAAACTAGTTTGTAAGCTAATGGCTGAGGAAGAAGAAATAGTCATTTGACATCTAACAAAATAATTCAAGTTTTGTTTCTTTTAAAAAAGTATGATTTTTCTCAAAGGGACTTGTACTTGAGTTTTAATGCTATTATAGCTTTGTAATTTGGAAGTTGGAAATTGGCACACTAGGAACTTCAAAATAGTGACAGATTAAAGATTACAACATAGAAGAAAACCAACCTCAAGACTACCAAAGTGACAGTTTCTGTTTCTCTAGATTGAAGAAAATTTAAATAATTCTACTAGTTATGGAATGTTAGGATTTTTCTTTTTATGTCAAGCCTTTTCGCATGCCTGTGGAGTTAAGGAATTGCCTCAGATTTAGAATTGAGGCAATCAAGGAGTATACTTTTTTAACATTATATTTATCTCGAAGATCATTATTTCTTCAAGATTGGCTTCTACTCATGCTCGAATTTGCATTGTTAAAGTTCAAATCAATTGAGCTCTAAGTTCTCTTCTTATTTTTGTGGTAATTGTCAAAATTTATCATCTAAGTAGAGAATTTTAAAAAAGGAAATTATGACTTTGTAAAATGAAGAACCTTGTGTTGCATGTGGCATTAATTGTCCCGTGGCGAAGGCCAAGTGGGTCGAGCCATAATCAAATCGTGGCACTTGGACTGTTATACTCTTAAGTAAAAAAGAGTTACGTCCTGACTATCTAGTGGTAGGCGCTCGATCCTAACAATTGGTATCTATCAAAGCCAAGGTCACGAGTTCGATTCCTGGTGGGCAATTGTTGAGGGAGAGATTGTTGTGGGTTGTACAATTGTCCCGTGGCAGAGGCCAGGTGGGCCCAGTCACAATCTAAGTGGGATTCCTGGTAGGATAATTGTTGAGGGGAAGATTGTTGCATGTAACATCTTACGCTCTTAAGTAAAAAGAGTTGCACCCTGACTAATGACTATAGCTTTTAGCCTAGTGGCAGGCGTTCGATCCTAACACCTTGTATTTTCTAATCACAACTTTTTTGAAATGCTTGTTCCTAACAATCTATTGACTTTTGTTATATCTGAACTGCGGGCCGTGTTCAGGTGATTTAATTTTTGTGATACTAATGAATTGGACATTCTCTGCCCATTTCTCAGCTTAAAAAGTATGGATCCGGAGGCTGCTCGAGCTGCACGAGAATCTCTAGACCTGGCTTTCCATATGTCCAATATACTTGACACGGGTCTAGACCGTCACACACTTTCTGTTCTAATTGCACTTTGTGATCTTGGAGTCAATCCTGAAGCACTTGCTGCTGTTGTCAAGGAACTAAGAAAAGAGAAGCCCTCGTTATCATCATCACTTCCTGAGGCTCCTTCTTTTCCATAAATAAATGGTTCTTTTTGTTAGATCTCTTCTATGTGTGCTGAAGTTCTTTGATCCATCCTGTTTGTGTGTTCCTCATCTGGTTCATTGAATTGCTTCTTGTTCTGTTGTATGAGTAGTGGCATTGTTTTAGTACAAGGTTGATGGGTTGCAAATAGAAACTCATTTGAAGGTTTATCTTTGAGATAAAATTTTCACTTGGCTAAAAGAGTGGCCTCCCTTCATGCACACAGATCTTGACACATTCCATTTTCTGGAGCAACCTTTATTGGTTCACAAATCTTATGTTGCTAACCTCCCGATCAACATTAAAGAAAAATAAAAGACAAGCATAATGTGGTAAGGCAGGTCTTTTTTTTTTTTTTCTTTCGGGGCCCTTTTCTTTATCACTGAATCAGATTACATCATTCTAGTTGACTGTCTCATGTATGAGTTAATGTCTTAAAAGTTTGACCATTTTTTACAAATAAATTAACGTAAGTCATAGGAAAATTATGTTCCATTTTACTTAAACTGAGACATTAATTAGGCCAATTCCATGACTGGTGAAAGGAAATGTCAAAACTTGAAGATGAAATCAGAGCTCCTTGTATTCAGTTCTACTAATATTATTAAATATTTAGAGGTATTTAATAATATGTGATCATTTTGTCACTTTATATTTATTGATATGATGTGGTGATAAATAAAACAATTTTCCATTTGTTTTTGTTCAGCATTTTCTGTTAAATATCTTCATTAATAGTGCATGTAAATTAAACTTGGTAATGTAAAAATGTAGAACATTGTTAAAAAAAAAAAAAAAAATTGTAATATATTAAATAGGCAGGTGGATTACAATACAACAGCAAAATCGCCTAGTGCTAAATAAATAGTATGAGTATTAAGTATTAAGTTTTTGTGCTGAGTTAATGCACTTATCAAAGTGGTAACTAGCCTTTGTCTCCATTATTTTATTTGGATAATCTTAGTTAGTGGTTCTCCACATGCTGGCTTTGAAACAGACCACTTCATAATTAATTTGGTCTGGTTGGACCATCTTTGTCATGTTACACGATATTCGTGGCTCATTCAAAACCTAAATTTAAGCAATCCCTATATTTGAAACTTTCGTTTTTAATTGTTTTAGATTGATTTTGAATGTTACTTATTTATTTATTAATAATTCATTTTAAGAAATTGATTAACTATTTTTTTAAATATTTTTAATTATATTTTTCAACTTAATAACATTAAAAAAATAAAATCAGCTTTATTTAGTTTAATGAAAATTGCTAACATTTATCTATTTAGTTAAACTATAATGTATACGAATTATATAATTATATCTTTATAATTCAAATAAAAATTGTAAAACTATAATTTATTAATATGTATCTTCTAGACATATTTACAAATCTACCAACAAAACTCTTCTTTGTAAATTGTTATAATAAATCACGTTTAAATTCTTCTAATAATATTATTAAGGTTTTGCTAAAAATTCGAAACTCCAGTATAATTTTCTAAAAGAATCAATGAAGAAAAAAGGTCTTTTTACATTCTTATTAACTTCAACTCTTAAATATTAAAAATAATTGAAACTAGTATACATAATTTAATTAGTTAAGAAAGAATTATATTGACTAAAATGTCTAATATTTAACGACTTAATTAATTATTAATTTTGAATGCAACGTCTCGATGACGTTATTCTGAAGTCAAGTCAGACAACTTTTTTTTGAATTTGTGGTTTCTTTTTGGTGGAATTTTTTTATATCATTTTCAACTTCGAATCACATCGTGATCATCCATTCACTTCAAAACAAAAATCTGATCGGTACCTTATCACAACCGAATATTCAGTCAACGTCGCATTTTCTTAAGTCTCATTTTAGCTCTTTACTGTAAATAGATGAATTTAAATTTTATCTCTAAAAATATAAAAAGTTGCTATAATTACTATTTTATTGTGTAATTTGATGACAGGTTAATTCCTAAACTTTATCTTTGAATGAGAAATTATTTCTCAGAAATTATAATTCAGTGTTAGATTAGTTTTCAAATACTACAATTTAGTAATAAAATAATTTTATGAAACTTAATACCTATGTATCTTCTTCATTCCATTTATGAATAAATCCGATTTTCATTATTTAATGAACTAAAATAACTAAAAAAGATGCAGTATTTTTTTGAATGGATAATTTTTTAATCACCATATTTATATAAGTCAGTATTGTTAATTAGTATTTTTAATACACTGATTTGAGATAATTATTTCTGTATGATTCTCTCTCTATATAAATACCCGACCAGATGAAATGAATATTTTAAGGTTGATTTTGTGTCCTGCTTTTATTTAAACATTTCAATTCAACACCGTGAAATGGGGTCTAAGATCACTATCATTCTGCAGAATTTATGTTAATATTTTGTTTTTTATGTCCATTGAATTTATTAACTAAAAGTTTGATGACTAAATGTATCATATAGTAAGACATATTGAAGGGACCACCTCAATTTAAAACGATTAAGAACAAAGAAAACACCAAAATCCAGCACGATTTGAAATCAGAAATCTATGAACAGGTACACCAATCCTCAAAATTCAAACATAGGTGTGAAAAGCTACATCAGTTTCCACACACATCAACAACAAATTTCCACTTTCACATAGACACATTATAATTATACAAATAGTGATTAAACTCGTGCATTATATGGTACCATAAATATAAAAAAAAATCAATTATTGAAGAATCTTTTTAAAACATAAAGTAACAAGTGAATGAAACGTAAATATAAAATCATAATTGGGATTGCTATTGTATTATTATCACATTCAACATAATAACGCCATGGTTTTACTTGATCAATCAAGAACTTATTACTTGTTTTTAACTTAACTATAATGTTAATCTACGAAAATAACAAGATAGTCTTGTTGGGAAGTGGAATTTTTTTTTTATTGTGATTGTTTTCAACTTTCCTTGGATTGGTTAGTGCTATAAATTTCATAATCTTGTATCAAACAACAAAATCAAATTTATATATATTAACATGTCACAGAAAAATGTAAATGGATGAAAGAAGCATTTGCAACATGAAATTTACAACGAAAGATGAAATTATGAGTGTGGTAAAAGGAATTAGAAAAGGAGACAAAAGAAGGCACCGAAAATATTAGATTTTGTGGAAGTATTTTAAAGGTTTATTAGTCCTTTGGTTCGGATGCGTTAGTTTGATATCCGTATTTGAAAAGGTGTTAAAGTCTTTTGAAAAGATGTTTTAATTAAGTCTCTTTAAAAAAAAAATTATTAACACTGTTAACTTTATTCATTATTTCTACTACTAAATACCTGAATGTTTATATCATGACTTATTAAATTAAGTATTAATATTTATATTAAAATTTAGTGATAAAAGTAATGAATAAAATTGATGATGTTAATAATTTTTGTTTGAAAAAAATCTAATTAAGACAATTTTTCAAAAGTTGAGATTTAATTGACACTTTTTTAAAAACATGTACCAAACTGATATATCTAGATGAAACTGAATACCATCCGACTAATTAAACCTATTTTAAATGTAAAAGTTGAGGTGACAGTGAGATAAGATCCACTATGCTACACGCACTAGTGAAGTACGCTTATATCATAATCCTTTTTGCACGAACACTGGTGCAAAGGATTTAGCATTCAAAACCAGACTTTTCCCACATGTGACCATGCTACCTCAGTCATTTACTATGATTGCAACAATATTTTTTGTTCTTGCACAAACAATTGTGGGAGTGAGTTCACTTCCCGAATCTGATAAAATAAGCAATTTGCCGGGGCAGCCTCAGGTCAAATTTCAGCAATTTTCTGGCCACATTACTGTGGATGATCAGAATCAGAGAGCTTTGTTTTACTACTTTACTGAAGCAGAAGAAGACCCTGCTTCCAAGCCATTAGTCCTGTGGTTGAATGGAGGTTGATTTTGTTTATTTTATTGGTTCAGAGTCTTGCTTGAGCCTTTGAAACTGATCAAAGTAATTAAGATGTTTTCTTGGTTTTTATTCTTGAAGGGCCTGGTTGTTCATCGATTGGAGTTGGAGCTTTCGGTGAGCATGGCCCTTTCAGACCGAGTGACAACAATGTTCTTGAGAAAAATGATTATAGTTGGAACAAAGGTGAACCTTCAACCCAACATCATTGAACCAAATATCAAATACGTTCTTAGTTGATTACTTATTTCATCCTTATCAGAGGCAAATGTGCTATACTTGGAGTCACCAGCTGGTGTTGGATTTTCTTACTCTAGCAATAAATCGTTCTATGGTTTAGTGACAGATGAAATTACAGGTTTTTTTTTCACTTCATTTTGTCCACAATGGCTTTGAACTAGTAACATTAGAACAATAGTTTGATTAAGGCTTCTAGGTTTTATCACTTCTTATCATTGCTTTCATGATATTTTTCAGCAAGGTGTGACAATAGTCTTGTTGTGCAGCTAGGGATAATCTTGTGTTCTTACAACGTTGGTTCTCTAAATTTCCTGAGTACTCAAATAACGACTTCTTCATTACTGGGGAGAGCTATGGAGGTTAGAATCAGATATAAATGCATAACATATCCATTTTGAAAACTGTAATGAAAATCATGCACCCTTCACAGTTCACACTTGTTTTCAGGTCACTATGTTCCACAACTTGCACAGCTTATTGTTCAAACCAAGACCAACTTCAATCTCAAGGGGATAGCAGTGAGTACAAAAGGGAACATTTGAAAAATATCATTATAAAAATCATTTGGTTTATTTGAAACATACATGTGTTCATATATATGATGATACTTGCAGATAGGGAATCCTCTTCTGGAGTTCAATTCTGATTTCAACGCCAGATCTGAGTATTTTTGGGCTCACGGGCTTATATCAGATTCAACATTGGAAATCCTAACCACAGTCTGCAACTATTCCTCGATTAGGAGACAGCTTCAAAATGGGAATCTTGAAGTGGTTTGTGCAAAAGCAAACAAGCAATTGTATGATGAGGTTAGCGACTATGTAGATGAGTATGATGTTACTCTTGATGTTTGTTTGTCATCAGTAAATCAACAGGCTTATGTGCTGAATCAACTGGTGAGCTTCTTCTACTTTCTGCATACCCATCTTAATAATCCTTGTGATTTTTTCCCCTCAGAGTTGTTATTCTCTTCATTTGTTCTGCTTAATTTCTTGCTTTCGTCGTTGGTTCAGCAAGAGACACAAAAGATAGATGTTTGTGTTGGTGATAAAACGACCACATACTTGAACAGGAAAGAAGTCCAAGAAGCTCTACATGCTAAACTTGTAGGAGTCACCAAATGGTCAACTTGCAGTTCGTAAGTTCTGTTGATTCAAAGATGACAGATCCCATTAGTGCTTTAGAGATGCAAATATTTATGATCACAAAAAATGACCATCTGATTTTAGGTTCCTTTGGCCACCAATTCTTATCTAATTTCCTTGTTCTGCATTCTCAAGCACAATTAGTGACCCTTTTCTCTGAGACTTGATCTTCTGCTAACAATATCTTCCTTGTGTGACAGAGTTCTGCATTATGACTACAGGAATCTAGAAATACCAACAATTCCTATCCTAGGGTCACTTGCCAAGTCTGGCATCAGGGTCCTGGTATACAGGTAATTGAATTTGTTTAATCACTGACATTTAGCTAACTCCACATAGCACTTATGAAGGAATCAAAATCATTTTTTTCTGCAGTGGTGATCAAGACTCAGTGATTCCATTAACAAGTTCTAGATATCTAGTGAATGGATTGGCCAAGGAAATTGGACTTGAGACCACAGTGGCCTATAGAGCCTGGTTTGAGGAAAAACAGGTTAATAAAATCAAATACTTGGAGGGCAATATATCTTTGCAAAATTGAATTCCTCTATGCATTGGCATTAACTTAACCTCGATTTGATACACATATTTCAGGTAGCAGGATGGACACAAACATATGGGAACATCTTATCATATGCCACCATAAGAGGAGCATCTCATGAAGCTCCCTTTACTCAACCTCAAAGATCACTACTGCTACTCAAGACATTTCTACAAGGAAAGCAACTACCCAGTGTTAAATGAAATATGAACTGCTTTAATTAACACTACCTGTTCTTATTTACCACTAAGTGTTGAAAATTTAAGGTTGAGTCTTAAGTCTTATTTACCTATAATTCTCCTTCAAAAAAACTCATTATTCAATGAGGATGTCACTATTGCTATTGCATTCTTTGGCGAAAACTTGGTGTGGATTATTAAATAAAATTCAAACGAGATATTTAAACTCGAATTACATGTGTAATTAAATAAATTCACTACTCAACTTGGTTTAATAAGAAGTCACTTAAAATAAGTAAAAGTTAAACATTGTTTGATTTGATTTAGTTTTTTGTTTTTTATTCAAATATACTATATTTTCGTCCCTATAAAGTACCATGAAGGTAAAGGAATATAAACAACATCTATTATTGGTTGCATAATTGTAGTATCTTCTCATTGATAATTGTCTTGTTAATTTTAAAAGAAGGTGTAGAAGTGGTAAATTAATACTAGTGTGAATTTTTATAACTAAAGGTGGGTATTTCAATTGGACTCAGAACACCTACAAAATTTATAATCCCCAGAATTGATGAACTTTTTAAGTATTTTTTATTTACACTTTATTTTAATGTAATCCATTTACTCCACAGGTTAAACAAGTTTTATTATTAGGTTTAACGAGTGTTTTACAATTTAATATACAAAAATATAATGGTAATAGTAAAATGTGTTCTTTAAGTAAAAACATAATTTTAAAAATATATTTGAAATGTTATATTTTGTTAAAGGTTTAATGATTGTTAAAGTGGTGATATAATACTTTTACCTGATATAAAATTATAAATTAAGTAAACACGATGTAAAAAACTATTTTTAAATGACTTAATATATGAATAAGTGAGAGTTAAATCTCACTTTATGAATTATACTAATTACTCCACATAGTGAAATTACGCAAATATTTTGTTTTTACACCTTTGCTAACTTTCTCCAACTATGTAACAAATATTATTTTGAAATTTCTTATACATTACATTAATTAATATCTTTTAATTCTTAATGTAAATTATAAAAGAAAGAAACAGAAAGCGCTGGTATAATTTCATAAAATTTCAGGAAATGATATGTCTAATTTAAACTACAAAAAATATGAATATGATTCTATTTATTGTTCAATACAATAATTGATTGAGTAATTTTAATATTTTTTAAGGAGAAAAAGTGGAAAATTTAAATAATTCCGGAAAACAACAAAATTACAAGTGATTCAAAACAAAGCATTTCTGAAAGGAAAGTCTTTCCTTATTTTTAGATAAAATATGAACATGTTCAATCAATGCTGGGCCTTCTTTTTTACACAATAAGTGGGAGGGTATTTATTTTATCACCCCATATCTCCTTCCTACACCTCCATAAGTGATTATCCTAACTATAATAAATTATTAGTCAATATTTTTCTTACATTAAATATTCCATAAACTTTGGTTGACGAATTCAAAATGTATAGTCTTTAAAAAATATAAAATACCATATAACTGTCTCTTTTGTGTCGTACTAAAAGGGTCCCTATCAAAATGTCATACATATCAAAATTTGGAAATGTTGAATTCCGTATAAGAACCTATCAAAATTTTATAAATTTAATAATCAGCTTTGAAAGTGACTTTACAAAATATGTTTAAGTTAGTTAGGTTTGTTGGGCTAAAAGAAACTTAATTACCTCATTATCTGTATTAGGGACAAGGTTCTCTTCTCTTCCCTTAGCCCTAAAATTATTTTCATGAGCTTTTAACTGAAGAAGAAAATAAATGAGACTTTTTTCTTGGATTTCTTTTTTCTTTTTCAATTTCAGAAGCCAACGTGACACTGCTTTATGATTTCTCTAATGATATTTTATCCAAAAATAAAACAATATGACAGCCAAGTTTATTAAAAAATCACTAAATATTTATAAATAATTATTACAAAGTTAATTATGTATTCATATATACTATTATTGGTTGGCACTTATTTAACTCTCTTGGTTGGTGTACTTAAATTATTTTTGTTGTAATTTAAATTGCACTGATTTTCCTAACCCATTTTTATTAATTTTTGAAGTCAAACATAGAGTGCATCCACACATGAAAAAACAACAAAAGGGAAGCAAAGCATATATATAACCCAAATTGTGAAGGCAGGCAGGTTAACAACTAATTCCACATTGGTGTAACCAACATTGTTCCAGGCGTGGACTACAAACACAAACGTTATATTAATACGACACTACCATGTTCCATGTTTCACACAATCATTAGCATTTCATCTTGATCCTCCAATTAAACACATCAATGTGACATGTTATCTCATTCATTTACTATGATTGCAACAATAATTATTGTTCTTGCACAAACACTTGTGGGGGTGACTTCACTTCCTGAAGCTGATAAAATTAGCACTTTGCCAGGGCAGCCACATGTTAAGTTTCAGCAATATTCTGGTTACATTACAGTGGATGACCAACATCAGAGAGCTTTGTTTTATTACTTTGTTGAAGCTCAAAAACACCCTACTTCCAAGCCAGTAGTCCTCTGGTTGAATGGAGGTGTATATGTATATATTTATATACATTGTTTTGTGCCACATACATGATTTTGTTTGTTTATTTACTTTGACATAGTCTTTAAACTATTTAAACTAATCAAAGCAACTAATTAAGGTGGTTGCTTTTGATGTATGAAGGTCCTGGTTGTTCATCTGTTGGGGTTGGAGCTCTAATTGAGAATGGCCCTTTCAGACCAAGAGACAATAATGTTCTTGAAAAGAATCATTATAGTTGGAACATAGGTGAACCAACAATCCAATGTCTTTGTAAATCCTATGCTATGTTTTTAAAGCTGATTGATTTTTCGTTGTTTTCAGTGGCAAATGTGCTATACTTGGAATCACCGGCTGGTGTTGGATTTTCCTACTCTAGCAATAAATCTTTCTATACCTTGGTGACAGATGAAATTACAGCTAGGGATAATCTTGTTTTCCTACAACGCTGGTTCATTGAATTCCCTGAGTACTCAAACAACGCTTTTTTCATTACAGGGGAGAGCTATGCTGGTATAAGAAATAGTTAAAATGAATTAACAATGTATTCCTTTCAAAACTGCAATAGGTAATACGAACTTGTTTTGCAGGTCACTATGCTCCACAACTTGCACAACTTATTGTTCAAACCAAGAGCAAAATCAATCTCAAGGGAATAGCAGTGAGTACAAAAGGGAAATTTTGGATAACTGTAACATAGCAAATGATATGGTATATTTAGTAAGTATAATAATGTGATCAAAATATATATGTTAATACCTGCAGATTGGGAATCCTCTCATGGAATTTGACACTGATTTGAACTCCAAAGCTGAATTCTTTTGGTCCCACGGACTGATCTCAGATTCAACTTATGATCTCTTCACCAAAGTCTGCAACTACTCCACCATTAGGAGACAAATGATAAGTGGGAATCTTAGTGAGATTTGTGAAAACATAGATACATTGGTGTTTACTGAGGTTAGCAACTATATAGACCAATATGATGTCACTCTTGATGTGTGTTTGTCATCAGTGAATGGACAGGCCTATGTGCTGAATCAAATGGTAAGCTTCATTTGTTACATGAATAACCATCATAACTGCTTTGATTTTTTTCCCTGCTTTTTGTGGTTCTATTCATTTCATTTCCATGTCTTGATAATGCAGCAAAAGATACAGAAGATAGATGTTTGTGTGGATGATAAAGCAGTGAACTACTTAAACAGGAAAGATGTGCAGGAGGCTCTTCATGCTAAGCTTGTTGGAGTATCCAAATGGTCAATTTGCAGCAAGTAAGGTTACTTATTGCTTCAAGGATGAGACATTTAAGAGTGCATTTAGGCTTAAAGATGCAGACATGTTATGTTAAACTTCTAGATATGTTTTCATAGTTTGACTTTGACACATTTTATACCTATCCCTGCTATTAACTAACCCATCTACCTTGTATTATAGGGTTCTCCACTATGACCGTACAAATCTAGAGATACCAACAATTTCTATTTTAGGATCACTGGTTAATTCCAAAATCAGGGTTCTGGTGTATAGGTAAGCGAATTTAATGGATCCTCTGCATTTACTTACCTAACACCATACATTACCCACCTACCTACCCTAATTTTTTAAACAATTAAAATCATTAATCTATGTGCAGTGGAGATCAAGATTCAGTTATTCCATTAATGGGATCTCGATCTTTGGTGAATGGATTGGCCAAGGAACTTGGACTGAATACAACAGGGGCCTACAGAGCCTGGTTTGAAGGAAAACAGGTTAGTACATACAATGCAATATATAACACAACATTTTATCTCAACGGTTGAAAACTAATCAAAATTTTCTATAATTTAAGTTGAGATTTCAAAATTATAAAGATGATATGATTTAATGAATGGCAAAAAAATCTTAAAGGTGTTATTTCATCAACTTTGATTTGGTCTGCAAATTTCAGGTAGGAGGATGGACACAAGTGTACGGAGATATCTTATCTTATGCTACCATAAGAGGAGCATCTCATGAAGCTCCTTTTAGTCAACCAAAAAGATCACTGCAGCTACTTAAAGCATTTCTTGAAGGAAAGCCCCTTCCTGCTGTTAAATAAATTATGAACAGATTTAATTACAGAGGTGTTTCTAATTCCTTTTACCACAATAAAACATAGGTCCTTCTAAAATCCTCACCAAAACTTACTACTTTTGTTAGATCTCCTTTGCATTGCTGTATCACTTTCTTCTATATTTTATTTCCATTCAACTTGTTAATGGATGCTGTTCCTGTCAATTTCCCGTCCATCGATGAATGTTTGTTTAAATCCTTAACATTGTCAAAAAAGAATAGAGTAGCTATTCTTTGCATGATACGTCCCCAGAACCAAATGTCAAAGGAATTTTTAAAAAATTGTTACTTTCACAGAATACATGTTACCCTCTTATCCAACAAGCATGCAGCAGAAAACGTGACAACAATAAATTCTTTTAACCAAGCCACAAAACAGAACACCGAAGAATGTAAGACAACACATTTTAGCAGCAACAAAATAGTTTTCCTCTGTTATAGCAGGAAATAACGTTCTTGATTCGTTTTCAGCCAAGAAAATTAAATGTGTTTGGCTCCACAAATTCTAATTAAACTAGCATAGAAAGAAATTGTTTAGTTCAAACGTAACAAAACACCAAGCATATAAATTGCTACAGCAACATTTGCCAATGAGTTTAACATCAATCGTGCAGTGTCCCGAGAATATCGTCGTCTCTGTAGAGATGATACCTACACAAAAAGCATCTAATTAGCTAAGACTTGAGAAATAGTTGCAACTTGGATAAACAAAAATCTGCATAATCCATCCCAAATAATCATTCACATAGCCAGCCAATATAGTTCTTCGTGGGTATAGCATATACTATACTCTGTCAATGTAAGAGTTAGGACAAGAAAAGAGGAATTAATTGGTGGCCATGAGAAATATTCCAAGATCTAGCAAATTCCCCAAACCTTATCTTGATGTTTTACTAATCACACTCAAATCCCACAGTTTTATTAAGTATTAGAATGACAAGTTAATAAATAAAAATCAAGACACATATCATCTTCACTTACACTTGATTTTTGGATTGTGACTAACAACGCAATTTGGTCAATAAGTAAATAATAAGATGCACAAACTGAAAATCACTAACTCCCAACTAATATAACCTCCCTGCTTTTATTTTTTCTCTTTTTCATTTTGGGGGAGGACGGTAATAGGTACTATGATAGAAACCATAGCAATATCATTTATAGATCATTTTACCATTCTCATAACTTCGAGTAAAATTTCTATTTTCAACATCTGCTTGGTTCAAATTATACATTTTCAATAACACACGGAGTTTCAAGTTATTTATACCATTGGCAAGCAGTCCCCAATAGTATTTAGAGCTGGAGGTATGTATCTTTGTAATCTTTGAGGTATTAGTACACAAAAACTACCGAAGTTCATGTGTAACTATCAAAATAAGCAGTTTCTTTACAAAAATAAAAGGATCTCAAGAATAATCCTAGTCCAAACATTTCTATCTACCATAATAAACTATAGGATAAAGTGGAGAATTGTGTGTGCCGTGAGCCTAAAAAATAATGTAATAAATAGAACATGTTACAAGAAAAATATACATACTCTTTGTTGTCAAGCTTCACCTCAGTTCCCCCATACTCAGGCAAAAGAACAGTGTCACCTTCATTTACAGCCACTGGAATTAGCTTTCCATCCTTACTATGAATGCCAGGGCCAACAGCAATAACTTTTCCGGAATTCAGCTAAAGCAAACATGTAGAAATACACCAACTTAGCAAATCAAGAATATAATAGTCACTTATATCACTCTACAGGAATTGAAACACGAAGACTTTGAATCTAAAAAAAAAAAAACTAAATCTTCAAATTTAAAAGGTTATTGGAAATACACTAAAGGATTGTCTACAAAACAAACAAACAAACACATGAAAACAACACAAGGGCTAATCCCGTAAAAAATTGCACAGCATGCATCAGCTAACTTAGTAAGCATCAGGGTACGAGATCATATCACAGTAGGAAATACAGAAAACGGGACAACTTAGACACCTCTAGAGATAAAAAAAAAAAAAAAAAAAAAAAAAAAAAAAAAAAAAAAAAAAAAAAAAAAAAAAAAAAAAAAAAAAAG
>Ga0214544_1003951_pt1 | contig 30150 bp, 13 predicted proteins | sample CNSS3metaG_FD_160074 | JGI IMG/M metagenome (GOLD analysis project Ga0214544, IMG submission 160074) | Root nodule microbial communities from cowpea collected in UCLA plant growth center, Los Angeles, California, USA - CNSS3 | ecosystem: Host-associated > Plants > Roots > Nodule | place: USA...
TATATAAGTTAACAACTCAAATCAATTAGTATTAATTGGTTAATATAAATATATATTATTTGTTAAAAAGGGAAGAAAATATGAAAGCAAGAAAAATTCAAGCATAAACAAATATAACAATTTTCTCTCCTCTGACTCTTGACTCTGTGTAGTCTATTTCTTTCCTTATATTTCCTTCTTTTTCACCTATTCATATTCATAATATTTTTTAGTATATTCAATTATCATTCCTTAGTACATAATTTAATTTACTTTAGTATTAAGTCAGAAATATGTGTGTGAACAATTCACTAAAAGCACACAAAAGTCAAATTATATATATAAATCACATATTTTTCAATGACCTAAGAAAAAAAAATATAATATACTAAAACCTAAAAATATAGAAAATTAAATATTTTTTTCTTGTATGTCCTGGTGTGACTATATTCTACATTTATTTCATGACTTATGCTTTTTCACACTTATAAGTTTGGACAAATAATAAAATAATGAATTTACATATTAAAGGAAAGAAACACTACAAAATTTTTCATATTTTGTAGAGTTTTTCTTGTAAATTTGTTATAAAATTTTACAGGAAAATACTTTTTTTACTCTTTTTTCTATGAATTTTAATTGGTAGATAATTTCTTAGTGAATAATTGTTTTTTAAAAAATTATAAAATTCGTAAGTATTTTTTACAAAATTTAAAAAAAAAACATTTTTTGCAAAACAATTTACAAAAATATTGGTAGCAAATTATTGCAAACCATTATTCATAACAAAATTTGCAATGTTTTCTAAGAAAAAAATTCAAAAAAAAATTGACAAAAAATATGTATTTTCTTAATAGTGAAAATAATTCCACAAACCAAACATAATAAAGAACTTTGAATATATATATATATATATATATATATATATATATATATATATATATATATATATATAAAGAGAAGAAAAAATTAAACTAATCATTATTTTACCTGTTTATATTTGTAACATTATCGCTAGAGTTAATTATTGTATTTTATGACTAATAGTTTTGGAACTCGATTTTTTGTTATGATTTTGTTTTTAAAAAGACATATAAGAAGGTAATGAAAGAAGATGTATTTAAGTTGTCTTTGGTTTTAACTTGTAAAAGATGTGAGAATATTGGATATATCAAGAACATACTCCTCTATCAAGATCTAATTAAAGGGAATGTGTAATGTGTTTGGTTAGTAAACAAAACAATATAGCAACTGTGAAAGCAGAATGGTCTGTATGGGTGTGAATTCTAGTATGAAAAAGTCATATCAGCAGAAAATGATGAAAAGTGCAAGCTGTCACAGCAGTACAACGTTCATGACAGAAGAAAAAGATAACAGAAATGACAGAGAAATATCCCAAAGGGCCAAGAGAGAGAAAAAGACAATTCACATCCCCCCTTTCTCCTATAGCAAAAGCTGTTTTTATAATCACGTCGTACTCCACACGAAATCCTTCAGTGCAGAATTGATTATTCGTTTCCTTCCACTTTTTCGTTTGCCTTTGTTTTCCTCCCCCTTTGCCATGTGTCCCATGGGTCCCATGTCCTTCATCTGCTCATTACCCGCGCCATTCATAACATTTCTTCCCCCATGAAAGTCAACCTTGTCCTCAAGGTTGAAGTGAGGATACTCCAGTTGCGTAGTACTCACGTCTTCCCAAGTAGCTTCCGAGATATCCAACGCTTCCCATTGGACCAGTACTTGAGGAATATGTTGATCTGCTCGTAAAATGACTCTGGATTGTAACACCTTGAGCGGTTGAATAACAAGGCCAAGTTCATGCGTGAGCAAAGGCAGAGGCAGATATGGTTGTTGATGTTCTCCTTTGCACGGTTTCAATAAAGACACATGGAAAACTGGGTGAATCTTCGCTGTAGGAGGCAAGGATAATTTATAAGCCACAGGGCCAATGCGTTGTATCACCGGAAATGGACCAAAATAACGAAGGCCAAGCTTCTGATTTTTGCGAAGAGCCACCGAATGTTGCTTATATGGTTCGAGTTTTACAAACACTAATTCTCCCACTTTGAACTCCACATGGACGCGCTTCTGATCTGAATATTTCTTCATCAGAGTCTCGGCTTTGATTAAATTCTGCTTAAGACATAAAAGGGTTTGATCACGGTGCAACATCATTTCTTGTAAGGAAGGGGGCTCGGTGGCATTTTGTTCATACTTCGGAAGAGTAGGGGGGTCTCTCCCAAAAACTGCCTTGAATGGTGTCATGCCAATACTGGTTTGGAAGGTAGTATTATACCAGTATTCAGCCCATGATAACATCTTACGCCAGCCTTTCGGTTCATCCACTGTGAAGCATCGTAAATACATTTCTAAGCATCGATTAAGAGCTTCCGACTGACCATCGAATTGTGGGTGGTAGGCGGTACTCATAGCTAAGGTAGTGCCACTTAGCTTACAAAGTTGTTGCCAAAAATTACTTGTAAAGACGCGATCACTATCTGAAACGATTGATTTGGGCATCCCATGTAACTTCACAATAGATTGCATGAACGCCTCAGCCACGTGCTTGCTTGAATAATCTGCCTTAAGGGTGCAAAAGTGCGCATACTTTGAGAGACGATCGATGACAACCATAATTACGGAAAAGCCATATGATGGGGGAAGGCCAACAATAAAATCCATGGCCAAGTCTTCCCAAATTTGTTGCGCAATAAGGAGGGGCTGTAATAGTCCCGCTGGTGATGTAGTGGATGATTTGGCTTGTTGGCATATCAAGCAGTGTTGGACATAAGCTTTAACATCTTGGGCCATACCCGACCAGTAGAACTGGGATGAAACTCTTGCTAAAATGCGCGCAATACCGGAGTGGCCACCGATGGGAGAACTATGCAACTCCTGCAAAATAGTTTGAATCAAGGGGTGCTGGGTCGGTACCACTAGTCGTTGCTTCCAGAACAACAACTTGTTTTGAACAGTATAATGCGGACTTGGGGGAGTGCCTGCGTCGCAGAGTTTGACAATATCTGAGAGTTTAGAATCAGCAGCAATCGCATCACGTAAGTGTATCATGAGATCCTAGGTAGGCTGAGACAAAGCCATGAAATAAGATCGAGACAGGGCATCTGCAGTCTGGTTCTCCTTGCTGGGCTTATACTCGATGGTAAAATCATACCCCAAAAACTTGTGCAGCCAAGCTTGTTGCTCCGGAGTATGAATAGCTTGTTCCATGAGACATTTTAAACTTTTTTGGTCAATTCGGATGGTGAATTTATGGCCAAGTAAGTAGTGCCGAAATTTCGCAATAGCCTCGGTGATTGCATGGATTCCCTGGTATAGGCAGATTGTTTTTGCATTTGTGGTGACAATTTCTTAGAAAAGAATGCAATGGGATGTTGTGATTGGCTAAGAACCGCTCCAATGCCAGTCCCTGATGCATCCGTTTCCAAAATAAACGGTTTGGAGAAGTCTGGCAGTGCCAAAACAGGAGCCGTGGTGATGGCTGTCTTGAGGGTATCAAAAGCAATCTTGGCATGCGAATCCCAATGGAACTTATCCTTTTTTAGCAAATTGGTTAAGGGAGTAGCTATGGAAGCATACCCTTTAATAAATCGGCGATAGTACCCGGTTAATCCCAAAAACCCACGTAATTGTTTCACTGTGGTTGGAATGGGCCAATTCAATATGGTTGTCACCTTGTTGTGATCCATCGAAACACCCTTACTCGAGACAACATGACCAAGGTATTCCACTTCTTGTACACCAAAATGACACTTGGATAATTTGGCAAAGAGACGGTGTTGTTGTAAAATCTGAAGGACAACTTCCAAGTGGTGTAAGTGAAGGGACCAAGAAGTACTGTAGATCAATATGTCATCAAAAAAAACTAACACTGATTTTTGTAACAACCCTTGAAATATAGAATTCATCAAGCTTTGGAAAGTAGCGGGGGCATTTGTAAGCCCAAAGGGCATCACGAGCCATTCATAATGACCTTGATGAGTGCGGAAGGCTGTTTTGAATCGATCCTCTGGTTCCATCAAAATTTGATGATAACCGGAACGAAGATCTAGTTTGGAGAAGTATTGAGCGCCGCATAGTTCATCTAGTAATTCATCAACCGTAGGGATGGGAAAGCTATCCTTAACTGTGATGGCGTTTAGAGCCCTGTAATCAGTACAAAACCGCCATGTACCATCTTTTTTCTTGACTAAGAGTATGGGTGAAGAGAATGGGCTGTTGCTAGGAGAAATAATGCCTTCCTTCAACATGGCAACAATCATGGTTTCGATCTGCTCCTTATGGCTGTGAGGATATCTATATGTCGAACTTTCACCGGTTGCGTACCAGGCAGCAAGGGAATATGGTGATTATGAGATCGAACTGGTGGTAAACCCGAAGGTTCAGCAAAAACAGAGCGATATTGATGTAGGAGAAGAGCTAGCTCTAGGTGTAAGTCAACATGACAGTCAACCCAGTTATCCTTTGGCTCCGTAGGAAGTTAAAGTTGTAATGCATAACATTCATCAATAGCACGGGTGTGAGACATTCGCCGGATATGATGAAATTGCACTGGAGTGGGAAGCTTAGAGTTATCACCCCGGAGAGTAATAAATTCACCATTCAAGTAAAATTTTAGAGTCAATGTACTATAATCTGAAATATGAGGGCCTAACATAGCCAACCACGATGCACCCAACACCAAATCTGCGCCAGCAATCGGTAATAAATACACGGGAAGAGTAAGGATATGACCTTGTATTGCCACCGTGAGGTCCTTTATCAGACCTTCAACCTTCAACGAGTTGCCATTTCCCACCATCACGTTAAAAGTGAAAATGGGTTCAATGGGTAATTGTAAGTGAGTTGCAAGTCGAGGTTGGAGAAAACTATGAGAACTACCACTGTCTAACAAAATCTGAATAGGGGCACCCTGAATGGAGCCTTGGAAGCGCATGGTACCCACTCCGTGAGATCCTGTAAGGGCATTGAGGGAAAGATGATGATCCAAGTTATGGTCGGTGGTGGTATGAGTAGGGGTGGCAGTTGGTTGTGTTGGATCGGGAGGGTCCTCGGGTTCTTCGTATTGAAGTAATAGGTACTGTTTATTAGGGCAGTTATGGGTTGGGGTGAATTTGGCATCACAAAGTATAACATAATCCTTTCTCTCTCCGAATTTGCATTTCCGCCGGGGTAATGTGTTTGACAGTGGATGGTTTGAAAGGTTGGCTAAATGGTTTCATGTTTGGTGGGGGTAACAAGGGTGGTAAGGTATTTGGGTTTAGGTGTGGGTGGGTTGTGGTTTTGGTGGAATACGTTTTGGGGTAGCTAGAAGAAAAGTGAGGTTTGGAATTAGGGTTATATTTGTCTTCAAAAAGTTTAGCTAATGATACAACTTTGAGAATGGAGTTTGGGGATTGTGCCAACACGTCACGTCTAATTTCCAGTTTAAGGCCACTTAAAAAACAGTCGAGGATGGCGTCAGCGGTAACGCCCGTAATGCGATTAGCCAAGGCCGTGAATTCAACGTAGTAATCATTGACAGATCCCAACTGGGAGAGTTTGAAGAAAGCAGATCGTGGGCATTCGTAGGGTGAAGGGCCAAATTCCAGGGTTAATGCCTTAGTAAAACCATCCCATGACTGGAAGGGGTTGTTCTTTTGCATCATCTGAAACCACGACACCACATCTTTCTCCAAATAGATAGCAACAATAGTGAAACGATGGAGCTCAGGAGTATTATAATACTCAAAAAATTGCTCCGCTTTAAAGATCCATTGTAAAATATTAGTACCATCAAACTTAGGAAAATCAATCTTAATATTCCGAACCTGAAACGACGAGCTGGATGTTGAGTTCGAACCACCAAAGGCTTGTTGTTTGGAAACGTTATGGATGGCTAGCTCGAGCTTTTCAAAACGTTCTGTATAACTAAGATCACGCTTCTCCATGAGGTCAAGGATTTTCTTCACGTTAGCATCAAGATCCTTGAGACGTGTGTTTTCGGCCATGGTGGTGTCGATGAAAGCACCAAAATGTAATGTGTTTGGTTAGTAAACAAAACAATATAGCAACTGTGAAAGCAGAATGGTCTGTATGGGTGTGAATTCTAGTATGAAAAAGTCATATCAGCAGAAAATGATGAAAAGTGCAAGCTGTCACAGCAGTACAACGTTCATGACAGAAGAAAAAGATAACAGAAATGACAGAGAAATATCCTAAAGGGCCAAGAGAGAGAAAAAGACAATTCACATCCCCCCTTTCTCCTATAGCAAAAGTTGTTTTTATAATCACGTCGTACTCCATACGAAATCCTTCAGTGCAGAATTGATTATTCGTTTCCTTCCACTTTTTCGTTTGCCTTTGTTTTCCTCCCCCTTTGCCATGTGTCCCATGGGTCCCATGTCCTTCATATGCTCATTACCCGCGCCATTCATAACAGAATGAAAGTTTGACTTTGGAACAATTTTTCCATTTTCCTTGCGAACAGAACAAGGGTTACAATTCTCTAGATAAGGAGAGTTTGTGTTTGGAACCTCATTTTTGTTTCATATAGTCATTATCAATGTTCTAAATAGAAATTTATTAAAATAACATTGTTAGGATTAAGTACTAATTTGTTTTGGAAATTAGAATTTCGTTGATATTTTAAAAAAATAAAAGAAGAAAGTGTTTTAAAATTGTCTTAAACGTGAACTCCTAAATGAAGTATAAATATTAGTATATACCAAAACACATTCAATTTTTCAGCGTAATATTTATAAACTTTATCCTTTAAGCTGTCATGAATACTAATTAACTGTATATACAAAAATATGTAGACTCTTAAGCATGTAATACTCAATCCTTCGACCTTAAGCCATGTAATGCCTATTATGGTGGTTAATTGTAGATAACTATCATCATAAAGTTTAATTAAATTTCAACTTCCTCGTAAATTTAAATATTTTCAATTGAATTCTTATTTTTATCTATTAAATATTTAATATTTTATATTTTCAATTGTTTCATCATTATCTAGATGACATAGTTGTTATCTCACCCTGTTATTCTGCTTATTTATTTTCACGTGTTAAAAAATGTTTTGATTCCATATATGATTAATATAAAAATGATGATGCACTTATTTTTATTGTTTTTTATCGAGAACATATTGGATATCAATAATAAGATCTTCATGTTTTCCAGTAACTTTCACTTCATGACCTACAACGACTAAGAATCATCTTGTCACCGCCATCTTTAGGAACACCATTGTTATTAAACATGTTTTAAATAAAAAAAAAAAAAAAGTCACTTGGAACTTTACATTAATAACAATTCATCTCATATTAATCTCATCTCATGAAGATATATAAGTAAGATAATGGAAGAATATAACAATCATATTATCTAATAAATAAAAAAATTAATTAAAAAATATAAAAATTGAAATACTCAGAATAAGAAGAATATAGTAGGGATTAAATTAAAAATACACAATTTTTTTATAAACTTCAAAATGAAGTCTTATATTAGTATATACATATTTTAATTTGAGCCAATACATAATACTAAAAATCAGAGGTCTCTCTCTCTCCTTTTATTGTGCCATGGCCATTGACATTGATGGGAGACAGAATATAAAAGACGCATTAATTTAACATTCTTAGAATTTTCCACTTTTAAGAGACAGAATGAATTAATGAAATGAAGAAGCCGATTTTTTTGAAATGTGGTGCTGTGGATCATCTTTACATCACATTTTTGTACCCTAAACGAAGGTCTCTACTCATCAACTCTGTAACAATGTCGGCCTCTCATAATTAACTTCATTTTCATTTGAAAAGATGTAACATCATTTAAAGGAATGGAGCATACAAATTAAACTCAATAATATTTCACTCATGTAATAACTTAAATCGCCAAGAAAAGATTGTCATGTCAGATAAGCTACCCAACATCATCTAAATTCAAGCATTGTTTAGATTTACTCGTTGTTGCAAGCACTTCTTTAGAATAAAAAAAAAAAAGTGGATCATGGTATATAGAAAATGAATGAGAAATGACTTAAAGGAAATAATAAATCCAACTTATTGTCACTTTTGTAGGGAGGGTTAAATATATTTTTATTTTTTAATTTTTAGTATATTTTAGAATTAATTTATTTTAAAATTTTGAACTAATTTAGTTTTTTATTTTTTGAATAAGTGAATTTAGTTTTTTTAATTAAATTTTATTAAGTTTATTTGATGTTTATACGTACATATTTTTTATTTAAAATAAATTATCATTTATTTATTTAAAATATTTCGCTGTTCTTAACTTATAAATTCTTTATACTACCTTTTAGCTTTCTAAAATAATTTTTCATTCTCGTTCTTATTAGAGCATTAATATTAGAAGGTATAGAAGATAATTTGATCTGGTTTTGTTTTGAGTAATTGTTTTTCTTCTCAAATATAAAGTTCCTTGATTTTATTTTGCTTGCATGTTGAGGTTAAAGTAACTCATGTCTGATAATATGATGGGAAACATTAATGTTTGTTACGCTAGATTTGTAATGGTGTTTTTGGTTTTGTGAATTAAACTTTTGAATGATAAGTTATAACTTATTTAACTGTCATGAGTTTTTGAAATGCTTCTTTGAAAACCATATCAATTTTTGAATTCTTAGATTTATATGGAATCTGAAGGTTTTATAGAAACTGATTTAATGTAAAAATATTCCAATTTATATAGATTTTTAACTGTAACATTTTGAGCATAGTTTTTGTTGATTTTGATGATAAATTTAGAAGTATTTTCGACAAGGATTTGTTTATGTAAAAGTGACAAATGATTATTTTAGATTTATTTAAAGTTTTATGAAATGCACTTTGAGTTATCAAATGTCATTTTGATTTGATTTTGATATTTGAGATATTTAACTTTCATATTTGATAATTTATATTTAACGATCGAGTGTTTTTAACGTAATTGAATTAAAATAAATATAATAAATAGTATACGACGAAGAAATTATTTATATTACAAAACACTTGTTTTGGTTTAATTAGAATAAAATATTTTATCTGTGTTGTTTGTTCCTTTTATTGAAATAATCAAGAGGTTGAAATAATTTTCCTGTACAAAGAGATGACACTAAAACAAGAATATCTCACTCAAATACGTATATACGTATTTGTATTTATAATATATAAAGAATTTTTCTTTTATGTCTATTCGTATTTTTAATTTTACTCTTAATTATTATTTTAAAAAATAATTATTTTGTAAATAGTTTTTTTTAATAATTATTCTAAATTTTTTTAATTATTTTTAATAATTATTTTAGAAAAAAAAATTTATCTTTAACAATTATTCCCTGTGTTTTCACAATATTTATAAATTTTTTTATTTGTTTTTATTTTATTTGAATTAACTAGTTTTATAAGGTAATGGTAGGTTTAATGTGGATCGGGTCTTAGGTCCAATGCTGATTGGATCTTTGATTGATTAGGTTGATTGATTGTTTAATGTTGAGTGAGTCGTTGAGAATGAGAATACTAGGAAACTCAAAAGATTTGGTAGATAAAACAACATTTAGGAGGCATTTAAGTGAGCTGGTAGATTTAATGCTCACCATAAAGAGGGAAAAGGAATTAAAAGACCTAAAAGGCTGGCAGTTGGAGAGATAAGAGGTTGATCAACCTAAAAAGGGGAAAAATATTGAAAAATTTATAACACCTTGAATAGCTAAAGGGTGATCACACTTTTTGGTTATAACATTGAGATATTACATTGTAAGTGAAATGAAGTATAAAAATGAGAAGGAAAAGTACGATGAATCATGGTGAATGATAGTGATAAATCACAAGTAATTTATGTTAAAATCGTAAGTGGATCATTGATGACAAATTACAGGTGAGTAATTTATGTGAATTTTATTGTTAACAAAGATGTAAACTTCAATAAACCTCATTCAACAGATAAAAGATATTGCAAGAAGGAAGAGTAAAGGAAAAGAACAGAAAAACCACTTTAAACAACGTTGATTTTTCTTCCCTTGAAACTACAATAAAGAAAAACACTCATGCAGACTTATTAAGTTAAAAAAAGTCACATGAAAGATATTTGTGGGAACAATAAAGATCTTTGTAGTATAAAATAATCATGAATAACACATATGACATGTCTGAATAAGAGCTTGTCATGTAAAATATCGTATCTATCTTAAATAAAAATAAAAATTTTAAGTTAGTCATTGCCAATTAGTTTTAAATAATGTGAGACTTAATTGAAGTTTTTAAAGAGTTTAAAAGATGGATATAATTCTTAATAATGAAATGACAACATAAAATCTATAAAAAGTTGATTAAGATAGAGTGAAAAGTCATGTTTATAGAGATTATGTCATTTTAAATTTTCTTTCATTAAATCAAAACTAAAAATAGGTTTCTTAACAGTGATGTAACATATAATCACATATTTTGATGGAGTAAATGAAAATACACCAATTCCGCCTTTTTATAACCCATTTCTACATTTTTTTAAAAAAAGACTAAAAACCAGTTATGTTGAGTTGAGGAATTAAAATAATTTTTAACCCATTTTATCCAATGTTTGCATAAAACTGTTTTACAACAAAAGTGCATCTCTTTCTTTCACAAAGCAGAAATGGCTATGGTGAAGAATGTCTTTCCATAAGGGCTAGAAAGTGCCCATTAGACATTACACCACGAATTATTGACATTTGAAGTACAATTTATTCCTATAATTTGGTTTACAAAATAACTTTTTTTTTTCTTTTTTTTTTCAGTATTATTGTGAATTTACTGAATGAGCATTATATTAAGCCCCCTATAAAAATAGAAAAAGAAGTTACGTTAGTAAAAGTATTTGTTGACATGGCCCATTCAATCATGATCACACTGCAATAGTGGTGGTAAATGGTGAAACTCCGGTCAAACACCAAGAAAATTTTAACATGAAATTTGATGGAAATCACAGTCCATAGATAAATTTTCTTGTGGAACAATGATTCGCATAATTTTAAATAAATATTATGTAAACAGATAAAAGAATGCAAGGTAGCATCCTCTTAGAAAGATGAAGTCAAGAAAATGAAGCAATTCACTAGATTACAGCGAAACACCATGCAAATGAACTCGTCTCCAGTAACAGAAAGCACACGCATATAATAAAAGGATCACAAAGCCCTATGATGATTTTCTAGAGACCAACAACATGCTCTATTACAACATCCTAAAGGTAAAACTATCACGACAGAGGCTAGCCTTCTCGTATGAACACCAATTCCTAGCCAATACCTGCTTCACTTCATTGCAAAATGTAACTTTGTTAAGGTAAAAGGTAAAACCCTATACCATCTGCTAAGAGGGTAGATAACCTACCTATGCCTCTTCACCACCAGCAGCTCGGGCAGAATCCACCTTTTGTTCTTCTGTTAAAAAAAAGAACAATATTTAATTAACTAGGGAATCATATATACTAGTGCTGGGTTGGCAGGATCATAGAACAACGAAAGGAAAATAACTATAAAACAAAATGAGAAGGAATAGCCAAGTCTAAAAGAGCAGCAAAATAAGTATATTTGACAGTAAATCAACATCAAATATGATAACCAGTAGAAGGAATACATTAATGTAAATAAAGAATTGAAAAACAAAACAAAAAGACCAAGGAAAACATCACCTTACGTACAATTTAAGTTGTCTTTAGGTTGCAAGAATTTGGTGGATTAAGATCACATGGAAGATGAAGTTCAACATTTGTAAAAGCTTTTCAACGAGGTCAACATTTTAAAATGTGTTGCTTCAACAAAGCAATTTAACAGTAATATCTTGATCAGATTTCCCAAATCGTCCCTAGTTTATTTTCAACTTAGAGTGTTACACTGCGAGGTACAGGCTTTTCTTCTATACTCAGGAGTTCTAATAAACACAGGATTATTCAATTATTTGCAAAGGGAAGAATCGACTTTTCTCGGAACATATCAATATCCAATTATGTTCAAGTTATTACCATCTCAAGCTTTGAATCTTGTTTGGAGACACAACAAAGTAAGAATCGATATTTACTCAGCTGAACAATGTAGTGCATTAATAATAACATGCACAGAGGTCCACAAACAAATAACCATATCAACCACAAATCATGACAGTGTCTACTATACCTGAAATGGACTTTCTATATCAAATAAAAAAAAAATTGAACAAGTTACACTGTCACCCGAGATTTCAAGAAATTATTAAACCCATCCCAATAATACCCCTCCCTCTTTTGACATTACTTTGTAATTCCTTAATCTATGTAACTACATAAAAAATAGGATATCCGTATTAATGGTAAGGGTATGTGGTGTTACAAGTCGTATGAATAAACAGTGGTTTGCGTAGGGTCAAAAAAAGGAGGGATATCAAGTGAAATTTTGTTAAACCTCGGAGAATGTGTAATTTACACTAAAAAACATCATCTATTTAATTTACATTGCAGACAAAGTCTAGCTAACAAAGTGATAGAGAGCATTGGATTCCATTAATCACTACCTCCATCTTCAGGGATGTCAGAAGTCCACAAGGTGAGGTTGTCCCTCAGAAGCTGCATAATTAGGGTGCTGTCTTTGTAAGACTCTTCACTCAGAGTATCCAACTCAGAGATTGCTTCATCAAATGCCTGCTTAGCAAGGTGACAAGCCCTGAAATATAAGAGTAAAGTGTTAAATTTGTTAAACAGGCCAACTTACACACATAGTATATGAACAAGGAGGTGAGTCAACAAACAATAATACTTTCAGGACAACAAAATAAAAACAATACCTTTCAGGAGAGTTCAAAATTTCATAATAAAAGACAGAGAAGTTCAAAGCCAGACCCAGTCGGATAGGATGCGTAGGAGGTAACTCAGCCTCTGCAGTAGTGGAAGCTGTCTGAAATAATTAAGAATTGTTCAGATCAATATGAAAGGTGGAAAATACTTTGGTAACTTAGCAGCCAAATTCATATCAGTAATGCCTACATCTAAATAAATGTCAAAAAGTGCTACACTGGTAAAGCTGATAAAAAGTCACAACACAATATGATGAAATTATGCCTGAAAAATAAACCCTAACCTACTGTATCCACACTCCCTCATTCCCTCAGTTAATTTTTCCCTCATTACCGTGTATGCTACAACCTTGATGGTAAAGAACCACTAGAATCACTACTTCAATATTACATGGCCAATGACTATGGCAAATAAACCATCAACAAGTGAACATAACATCAACATAAACATACATATTAAGAAAAGTGTCGACAGTATTCAAGTCATATGATTTATATTACAATAATAGATGGTTGACTAGACGATTACCTTCAGGGATTTTTTTTTAGAAGTCCAATAGTGTTTGCACTTTAGTCAATGACTCATTGGCTTCATCAGATTAGCACAAGGAAAAACCAATAAGCAAGACTTGAAGTTAATAATAAAGGAATGCAAAAACATATACGTTTCTCCTCTCTGCCCTTGGTTACCGGAGACATGCTAAGAAGCAAAGCAACCAACAACATACATCATGAATCACCAGGCATCAAACATCAAGACATTTTAAATTTTAACCACAACAGATGCAGGAGGTCCAAATACAAGCATACCTCATACGCTTTCATGGAATGATCAGCAGCCTCTTTTCTCTCATCACCGGACTTGAACTCCGCGAGATACCGGTAATAGTCCCCCTTCCTGCAGCCAACAACAGAGACATCAACATGCATGAATCTCTAAATCCACAGTGAGAGACAAAAAAGACCTCTCAGCACTCACATTTTGTAGAAAAAGACACTAGGTTCACCAGTAGTGCTAGAGGGGATAAGGTGCTCATCAATAACAGTCATGATATCACTGCAGATATTGGACAACTCAGACTCCACCTTCTGCCTATACTCCTTTATCCGCTTCACACTCACATCGTTCCCTTTCGCCTCTTCCTTCTGCTCAATCGACGAAAGAATCCTCCACGAAGCCCTACGAGCACCCACCACGTTCTTGTACCCCACCGACAGAAGGTTCCGCTCCTCAACCGTTAGTTCCACGTTAAGCTTCGCCACATTCTTCATTGCATCCACCATTTCTACCACACCAAACACTCTAAATCTCAGAATTCGTCTCCACGAAATTCAAATTAAACCAGAAAAAAGTGATTTCCAAATTAAACATCTAGGTCAGCACAGTGGTGACTCTCAAATCTCAACGCAGTAAAATCGGTAGACAAAAAAAACGACAGAGTGGAAGCATTTAAGAGAATGGATTACTACAAAGCACCTTCATAGCGTTCGGCTTGTTCGGCGAGCTTGGCAACGTAGACGAAGTTATCGCGTTCCTTGGTGGAGGCCATGGAGGATCTGCAACTTTCTCTCTCCTCACACTTTCTCTCTCTAGAAATTTGTGTGTGTTGTGAGTGTTTGCAAGTTGATGAGCGCAGGGTTTAGTTGTGGAGAGACAGGGCACGACGGCACGGGTTGGTCGTGGGAGATGGTGAGTACCCACGCGTATCAAGGAGAGTGTCTGTCACGCGTTTGTGTTCAGGCGAAGAGTGGGGGAGGCTGTGATGGTGACGGGAGAGGTAGGCGCGTGGAACTGAGAGGGAGGCAAATTGATTGGCGTTTGGTGGGCATTGAAATTTCAAATTCACTTTTTTTGTCTTTTTGAAATTGAGGGGTTGTTGTTCACACGGAAACATTAAAAATTATACTATATTTCTGTGTATGATGGAATTCTTCATTTCGGTCCACTTCGTCCTTCTTCACCCTTCGATATAATCTAAAATAATCCAACGCTCAGGATGGATTGATGTATTAATTTCAACTGTACAGTCGGCTACATAATGGTACCTCTATCATATATTTGAATGAGCTAATACTATATTTGATTAAAAAACATGTTTTTTTCAACTAAACGAAAAATAAATTGATTCAATGATTGACGAGTTCATTTATATTGTGTCTAATTAAATCGAAAATACATACAAAGTGCAAAAATCCAACCCACAAACATATTGAAGTATTTTGGTTTATATAATAATTAGTATGGTCAAATCTAAATCAAACCAATGTGTGTGTACACTTGTAGAATGAGTCTTGTGTGATTTGGCTTTGTTAGGCGCTAGCAATATTGTTTTGAAGAACATAATATTATGTCGGATTATCCTTTTTGGTTTTCAATTTGTTTTGTCATATCATAGTTTTTAAATTAATTAGACATCTAATTAATATTTAATGAAGATGATAAAGTGACTCTAAAATGTTGATCTTTGTATGCTAACAAAATATTGTCATAAGTTGACATTAGTCCCAATATTTTATCGTTCAATTTTTGGTTTCTACATTTTTCAAATTGTAGGATTTGATGAGTTAAATTGGCATCCAACCTTTTGAAGACTCACATAAGGGTAAATAAGTAATAGGAGTGCTATTATCTAAAAAAAGTGATACAACTATATAATGCAGTGCGTTGCATTTAGTATAAACATCACAAAATTGATGAAATAAAGATATAAAACGCGATAAATAGTGCAAACACCGACAAGTCTTGTATACTATTATTTTTAAGTAGCAAAATTTCAATTAATAAAAAGTGATTTTAATATTAACTTGCACAATTTCTAGTATTGTTTAAAAATTAAAAAAAAAAATCGTTTGAGTGATTAATTAGTGTATTCAATTTAGTAATCAACCAATCAATTTGATATACTAATTAAATTTGAAGTGATTTAAAATAGTTTTAATATAATTTATGTATAATAACGACATTTAATATTAACAGTGTTTACATTTTTCAAATGTGGATTGTCGAGGTAGAATATTATTTATCTTGTCTATATCATGACTATTACTTTTATGACTATGAGGACTAATGTCGTCTAAAAATTTGTAAACAACATAGTATTAAAAAATAAAGAAATAAAAATAGCACATATAATACAAGTAGAAGGATTGTTCCCGTATAAATGAAAATTTTTGGTAAGAAAATAAGAAGAAAATGAGTAAGAACACCTAAATTATCAAATATGTCTAACTCAAATATTGCTTTATAAGTTAATTATTTAATTTTTCCATTCTTAACCGTATGGATGAAGTTTTAGGTGACTTTAGGTTGAAGAATGCAATGAATAAGATGATGCAACTTTGTAAAGAAATAAAATGTGGGAATTGTTGGTAAATTGTCCAATTGAAAAGAAATCTGTAAAATATTGATGAATGAATAATCTAAAATATGCTATAGACAGTGCACTTAAAAGATTCAAAGTCAAATTAATGGCAAAATGTATATATTACACTAAAATATTTACTCCATCAAAATCTTTAAAGGTAAATCTTAATTGGTTTTTACAACAATTTAATGCAAAAAATATTTTTTTTTACAATAGAGTTATTAAAAAGACGTGAAATTTCATATACACATGATAAAAAGACATATAAGTTGAAACAATCATTGTACGAACTAAAATAATCATCACAAACATGGTTTGGTAGATTCACCAAGTCAATGTTTGTTTTTAGATATGTGGATGACATGATAGTTATGGAAATAATATAGAGGAAACCAAAATATTAAAAGAATACTTGACAAAAGAATTTAAGATGAAAGATCTTGATCCTTTGAAGTTGTTTCTTGGAATTCAAGTTGTGTGTTGAAGAAGATCAGATTCTAACTAATAAGAAGATATATAAGAGACTTGTCTAGGAAGATTGATGTATCTCTCATATAGGAGACAATATTTACACTCTAGTGTGGTTAGTTAGTTCATGCATAATATAGGAGAAAAACACATAGATGTTGTTATACTGATTGTAAAAGATACTTTTGGAATAAAAGTTGTTAAAAAAAAACTCTAACAACAAAATGTGATAGTTTATGCTAATGCATATTGGACAAGTGCTCTTAATAACAAAAGATCAACTTTTGGACATTTCACATCATATGTAAAAGATAATATTCTCATATGAAAAAGTAAGAAGCAGAGAGAGTTATAGCTATATCCGGTGCAACTTAACTTTGAGGAGGTTTGTAGCTCATACTACTTTTTGATAATTTAGAACATGTAATGTACATACACATCACATTCAATTGTATTGTAATAATAAATTTGTGTGTAACATTGTTCATAACTTATCCAACACTATCGTATGAAAAATATAGAGATCGATAGTTTTCTCGTAAAAGAAAAACTATAAAAATATTTCGAAATTGTCAAGTATTCTATGTAAAGATGGGTTGACAAATATTCTAACCAAAACTTTGACAAGAAACGTTTTTGAGAAATTATTACACAAGTTAAGAACGTATGATATTTATTTACCAACTTGAGAAAAGACGTTAAAATAAAAATATTAGATTATAGCAGTTACAATAGTATACCAAAAATATTGTATAGTTAGAACTTATTTGATTTAATCGTGATTTGTAAACTCCTTTATATATTATTTGTAAGAAGAGAATATTATAATAATAGTTCATCTTTATACAGAAATATATGAATAAAAATGATATAGTAAATTTTTTGTTCAACTTTTTTATGCCGGTAAAAAGTTGTCGCATAGGATGAATTTTTTAAAGGATATCGTAGTTACAAAAGGGTTGTCTTTAGTAAATCTTTCTTCAAGATGTAACTACTCCCTTACATTATTAATACACAATATACTCTAGAAAAAGTGAGGAGAAAAGGTGCAAGTGATCCAAGAAATAATTTTATTGTTAGAATCATCATTCAAGCTTCTAATCATCTAACTACACTAAGTGAGATAATGAGATTTAACTTAATTGTAAAATTTTCTTCTGTACATATGCTTATACATTTTTAAATATGATTTGATGAACTTTTCCACTTAACAAAAACAATTAGAGTTATAAGGTTAAATTACTGATAAGAGTTAAAAAGAAAAATGAGAGACTAACTTTTGCAAACTATAAGATTGATTTAAAGAACTTGAAATGGAGGACGGGAAAAGTTGTAAATTCAACTCCATTTACTAACAAAATACTAACAACTAGCATTTGTCAAATGTAAATAAGATACAACATAATCCAACTTGTTTATATCAGTTCAAGTTAAAAATATCACATCCAACTTCTATGGAAACCGTTATTCCCACTCATCCGTTCCCTCTTAACAAAAAGTGTAATTTCTATAAAAATCTCTTCCCTCTCAACCGTTCGCTCTTCCAACCAAAATAATGTTTTAATATAAAGCCGAGATTTTAAGTTGAAATTCAAATCAGAGACAACTAAAACACCCGATGATAGGTGCAAGAGACACGGCTTAAAAGCCACCAGCCTAGCTTAATCATGTCAATGACAAGTGTAAGTTGTAACATATAACAAGGACAAAACAATTAGTGTACATCATTTCCCAATAAGTAGAAACTCAAATTGTCAAATGTGTAATAATAACCCTTGCTACACAAACCATATTGTTTTTTTTCATTGGTATGATAATGTATTTTTCTGTAAGTTACATGATACTCCCTGTTAAGTAAGAACTACTGTATCTTTATATGAAATATGCGAGTAAAAAAATACTGTAATTATATTGATGACTAACTACTATAGTAAGAATTTTTTTCAGCTAGTATTGTGAAGTTAGACATGTCCCAAGAAAACTGAAATTACATACAGCAGTCACAAGCTAGCAGACAATAGTGATGCTTCTTGCTGTTTCAAGCTGTCAGCCACATGAGCAATTACTCCTACACCAGCATTGTGAAACCATTCGTTTTTCACCTGAAATCAAACAATCTCTCGTGTTACAAACTTTGTATCAATGATACCATCATCATCCGCCATATTAGACGTATTAAAGGGATGCAGTACATGAATGTTGTTATGAGCAAAGAAAGGCCAGAATGCTGAGTGAAAGCTGACATCAACTTTTTTCCATCCCAACAGCTGCAATCCCCGAATCATCTCCTCTGTTAAAAAGATGAGTGGCTTTAGAGGAATATCAATAGCTGAAGATAATTGATACATCTTCAGTAATTTTGGGAAAAAATGATCACCTTCTACAATTTCATGATATTCTACAGTACTCTGTGTATTGGGAGAATTTTGTGCCGCCTCCTTTGCTTGCACTGCTTTTGAAGAAAATTTAGGGCCGTCAGAAGGAACTGGGGAACAATATTCCACATCAACTACGTGCTTGTATCCATCTAAAGATTGGCGAGGAGGCTGCCAATACAATAGAAAATGTTAGTACCACAGAAAGATATTCACATCTTTTCACAATCCAGGCGTTTCCCTTTCATACATTAAACATTTACTCCTTCAACTTTCAAAATAGAACCCCTACTGAAAAATTAATGTTGCAGCACTTTTTCCTTTATCCAACATCTATTGATAGAGGACTATCTTCTGAACAGAATTTGAGGAGGATCTTTATCAATGACTGAGATTTTTGTGATGTCAAATATTATTTGGTTCTTATAAAAAAGGATTTATTTGTGGAAAATCTTTCTATGTTTATTAATCTGTTAGATTGTGTCACATTCCATCTTTGTCTTATTCTGCTTTCTTTATAATTATAAAATTATAAACTCTGATTTATCTCATCTAAATATTTTGTTATTTTACAGAAATTATTCAAATTCAGAAAGATTGTCATCTTTCTGATAGGCATCGTATCATCTATAGTTTCTCTCCCACGTTTGCAGCACGGAAGTTAACACTAAACTAGATGCCAGAATTAACATCACTTGCAACATTTTAGCTGCAGTATATTGATCCATTTAATTTAATTTTATTCGTTTTAGAGGGATTAACTAACAGATCCCTAAGAACCAGTACTACATCCCAATTTTTGGATACATGCTTTCATAATTTGTTGACAGGCTGTGACTCAATTGGAATTCCTTATTAAGAAATTATGAAGGGACAGCATAAATTAAGCCACAAATGATCTGAGTTAATACAGTGCAAAGTATATTACCACCCGATAATTGAAAATGTGAAGAACTGAATATGTCAATCAATAGTCAAACGAGCGAAGTTCTTCAAGTGAAGTATAGTAGTACACAAGTAATTTTCAAAGAATTAAAAAATTAAAAAAATGTCAATTCTGATGAGATACTTAACTGTTGGGATCAAATTTTATATATTTATTTATTTTTCCACAATTGGCCAATTAAACTTCGCCGTGGTAGCCTCTACCTCACTTTTAAACCACATTTTTCTGTTGAAAGATAATACATTATTATTATTATTATTATTATTATTATTATTATTATTATTAAGTTTTGTTGTTGTTATTATTATTGATAGGAGAGGGGAAAGGAAATTTGATGCTCTAACAGTTCTAGTTCACAAAGTAGTCAAATAATAATAACCCCCTTTTATACCTCTATAGTTCTATTATTTTCATTACTTATTTATTTCTGACAAACAAAATTTTATCCTATTAGCACTAGCAATTGTAGAATTTAAATTACAAATTACATTTAAGTGATAAATCTAAGAGTTGAGACAAGAAAAGAGATTACAAATGCCAGACATAAAGACATTTAGGATGTTAAGTATAAAAGCATCCAACAAGATTCTAATTTAGTCGTAATCTAAGTATAAATTATTCATCTTTAAACTTGCATATGTTAAGAGATCAATAACCAACAAAATAAGACAACCTAAAAGGATAAATCATCAATATTCACCTTACTGAGCTCAGTTTCCCTCCTTATAGAGGAAGTGCGCCACCCTACCATATCTATATAAAGTTGAAGAAATTACCAAGATGGGGAGAAGTGGACCATGAGTTACTGATATGCCTAGAAGGTAGTAAAACAAAAAAACATACTGAGAGGATACGATCGTATGAAACATTAGCATAAATGATGCGACATCTAAATGCTCCAAGTGCAGACCTACATAAATATAAAATTTAGTGTTAGATTACTTAAGTGGAAAAGCGGAATATAAAGTAGCACAAATAGATTCCTTTACTTACAGAAACTTTCCATCATCACAATCAGAAGCCATTCTCAATAGAAGAGGTGGTTTATCAGGTTTACCATCAGTAAGGAACAACTGACTACCTGTTTTACCAACAAAAAAAGGAGCTATGGGAGCAGCTAGCTTTTCTAGGATTGGGACTCCCAACAGAAATGGGAGCTGAAAAATATGCAGAGTAAACAATCAAACTCTTATGTCCTGAAAATTTTCAGTACAAAATTGAGTAATACCCACGTGCATTGACAAGACATATAAACAGGGCCCGAATTCATGCATAGTTTCATCCATTTGACTTAAAATTCCAGTTTATAAGCATCTTTTTCTAATAATTTTTTCATGACTGTAATATTTGAGTTTCTCTAGTAGAATTGAAATTTTAGTAGGGCGTGTTCATGAATTATGCAAATCTTATTCTAGTACTCTCTCCATCAGAATTTCTATTAGAAGAAAAGTTATGCACTTTCTCCTCTTTCGATTTCGACATTTCTTCAAATGCTGCATCCCTTTATTAAAATAAAAATAAAATCTCAAAATACAAATACGGGCATGCATAATTGAAGGTAAGATCTACCGGAAACTATTTTAAAGGGAATAGTTAAGACAATTATTAGCCAAGAGACAATAGAAGGGATAGCAAAGAAATTTATTTGATGGATAAAAACGTGGGTCAAATCATTTAGAAAACAATGTAGTTGGTGTTGTCTTGAGTATCAATGCTTGATGATAAAAAACTGATAGATAAAATAATGAAAATAAACGTAATGATAAAGAGGGGTATATAATGAAAACAGAAAAAATATATTAGAGTAATTTTTGTAATATACTTGTTAATGAGAAAATTATAGGGCATCAATAATGAAAATCCATCTAATAAATTAGTTTTGTCCACTAATGTTTATATAAAATTTTTACAGTATTCAGGTGAATAGAAAATGGTACTGCAGAAAAAAGGGTGGCTAAATGTAATCCTACCTTCAAACTGCAAGAGACAATATAGAATATTCAAACATAAAACTTAAATATTCTTGAGCATTTTAAACAGAGTAGGTCCCTGCCAAAACACTAGTTGTTAACTTGTATGGTTGAGTTCGATCTATATTCAAATTCTAAAACAAACAAAATATTCATTTTAACAATTGTTGAGGACCTACCAACCATCCACTTGTGCAACTTTCACCTCCAGAGCGCTCACTCTTTGTTGCTAAAGGTGTGTATTGCAGATAGTACATCAACTAGTTATATTTATGTATATAAGTGGAAGGAAACTCAAACTCATGAGCTAACTTTTACGGTTGAATTAGGTCCAACCCCAAATTGGAAAATTCTAAGAGAGAAAACCAGTCGCTATTGTCCACTTACCATCTTCTGTCACCAATTGCATCTTGCTATGTGTTTGGCATTCAAAGAGACTACATTTTCTTCCCTAGCCACAAGCAATAGAAGTAAAAGCTTGGGTTTTTCCTTATAAGGGTATCATTGAATTTTGCATCCTAGTGCGATTCATTTTGCTTCAATGACTACATTTACAATTGATGCATCAAGCTCAGTTGCAAAGGGATTCTAATAAATCTTACCATTAGTTGACTTTTTCCTTTTTCTTATCTATGTGTACCCTACCGTGGTTGTTCTGTGCTTGATTTGCATTCAACAAGGAATATTAGCTTTGATGATAGAAAGATGAAAGGTGTCCAACCTTGTCTTTTCTCATACACAGTTAGACTTACTTTATCCCAAATGTACCTTGGCCTCATGAGAATCTCAATGAATCATTCTTGACCCCATAATAGTTCTAAAGATTCAGTTTCCTCCATATTGCCCTTGCCCGGTCAGCTTGTCCCACTCAATCTCACCTCAAATTTTCTCCAAATTTGACCTAAGGTGATTAGGCCCTAGCTATTGTCTCAATCACAATCTGACTCCAACCTCTCTTTATGAGTTTCCACAGTCGTCTTTATTGGTGAAGCCCATAAAAATGAAAGAAAAGAAAGACATTTATTCATATTAAGCCTAAAACTTATAAACTTTAACTTGAGGAAGAGTGTTAGAATATTTGAAAATATCAAACTATATCCTATCATATATTACATTATTTCGAAAGATTAACTTCCTCATTTTCTCATTATCTTATAGTTAACATACTTCCTTATCTCATTATGATATGTTCAGCAAATTAGCTAGGATTGTGATTAGTATAAATAAGACTGGTACTTAACGTTCTATGAACATATCAAACACATCACTACAATGTAATATGAATATCTTAGTTAATACTTAATATCAATTCAGCGTTTCATTGTCTTTTATCTTTCTTCCTCCCTCTCAGTAAACTAGTAATTTGAACAAAGGGAGCAACAAGACAATTTCAAGTTTAAGAAAATGTAAACCCGTCTTCAAGTTTCAAATAGAAGTCAATATATACCAAAAAAAGAGAACACATCACAAAAAATTAATATTGTCCTGAACAAACCTGCTTCTTTCCTCTTACACCAAGATGAGGAGTTGCTAAAGTTATAAAATTGATTGGCTCCAACCCAGCTATTGAGCCTCCTTTGGAAAAGTTTGTTTCCTGGAGATATTCTGTCATGTTTTCTAGATCACCTGGTTGATCTCTGCTATAGGTATCAGGTGAATAAAGAACAGCAATTGCATATCTAGCAAACAAACCTCCCAAAGAATGGGATAGAAAGGAGATTCTTTTAAGGCTCCTTGTCTTTTTAACAACTTGCAATACCTGTTTTCATGATAGGCAATAATCATTCAACAGGAAACAATTCAAGAGAAAATAAAGCTATCAGAACTTAAATGGAGCCTTCAAACTTTGATAAATTTTCGTAGCTCGGAACTCACTTCATCAGCTAACCGCTTTCCAGCTCCGTCAATCCCAGTAAATGTCTTAGTGTAAGTATTTGATGAACTGACTGCAAACAACAAATAATCGGTAAGAACTGTCCTAAACAATATATATATATATATATATATATATATATATATATATATATAGAGAGAGAGAGAGAGAGAGAGAGAGAGAGAGATGTGTGTGTGTGTGTGTACTGTAATAAATAACAGACAAATAGTTTTAAATTCATGAATGAGACAATCATCCAATACCTGAGAAAGTCTTCACAACATATAAAAAGTTCATTATTATCGCAAAAAGCTTAAGCTTACTTCTTTCCAAATTATAGAAGTAGTCTTTTTTTCCAGCATTAGCTAGACAAAGTGTAAAAAGAACAGTCTAGTAGTGTTTGTTTAATTTGCAAATTTACTCAAACTTGTATAGTATATCATTTTTTAGTTGGCCAACATATCTAAGTTGTCTCCAACATAGATCATTAATATTTTCACAATTGTTCTCATGTTAGAATAATTTCTTAATCAAACATTATGGTTAAAGAGAAAGAAACATTCCAAAAGTGACATTGAATTTAAAGAGACTAAGTACACTATAGTTCAATGATCAAACTTTACATAATAAGAGAAAGAAAAAGCTCTTGTAAAGTAAACTTGTATGTGAAATGCACAATTAAGGGTGTATCCACCATTGATTTACTTTCAACTGCATGACAATCTTAACACACTAAACTAATTTGAATAACTTTAACCCATTAATTTTTTAATGGGATACACCATTGTACACTTAACAAATAAAGTCCACTTATAGGAGTAGAGGAACACTATGCAATATAACATAGAGAACCAAAGTTAAAAGATGCACAAACCATATATTAAATAGTTTTTTCCAAGACGCTTTTTCAACTCTGCTTCTGCATATGTCCAGTCCCCTGTGCTGCATCAATAAACAAACATGAGTACAACTTTGTATAAGACCAACCAATTGAGCAACATTCAAAAGAACAGCATAAAATCTTTGGTTCAACTTTGTATAAGACCAACCAATTATCCAACTTCTTGTCATTCTCAAATTTATGGATGTAGGGCACATTAAGGTTGATTGTCAATATATTGATCATAAACAGGATGAAAACAATAATCCTTTCCTGCTAAACATTAGAATAGTAATTAATTGTAAAAGCATTGATCACATTAACTTCACTTTTAACCCATAGCTCAAGACAAGCTTCATTCATATCTTAACATAAATATTTTGAAGAACAAGGTTTAATTCTCATAATATAAATATACTATATACCTAGCCAAGATACCATGGACAAGAACAAGGAGATGATCAGGGTCGTTCTTCAAATTTCCTATGCTAGAAATAGAATTTCCATGAGTGACGGTACTCATAGCATGAGCACTAAGGCCCTGGTGTCTCTGTCCAATATTTGTACCTGCAAAAGTTCATCTACCAGCCTTAATAAAAAGTAAACTATATTTGCACCAATATTATCACTGTTGTTAGAATATTGGGTTCTTGATCTTGGTGTTTATAGCTTACATTATTACTAGTACTTGTCCCCTAATCATTAGTAATAGGAGTACTGGGTTGTAATCCTTTATCACATCTATACATCTATCAAACTTATATTCAGCCAGTAAACAAATATGCACACCCATCTTTCTCTCTTTTCTCTCCTTCCCAGATAAACTCTACAATTCCAACAACACCTAGAATTATACAAAGAATAATTGATAAAGAGTGAAAACCAAAGAGGACGGAGAACACAAGCCAAGGAATAATTGTAAAAAATGAGGTTTTCACCCCTAAGGGACCTTGAGACAGCATATATAAGAATCTTGTTGAGAAAAAGTCCATGATGCTCTATAGTTTTAATGGATAACAAACAAAACAATGTGATTAAGAATGGTATGTTCTTCCCTGTTCTCTCTAAGCATTCAGGGACTAAAAAATTGGCAAAATATCTGATTCAATTCAAAGATATGGAATCTTGTGATGATCACTCTAAGGCAATGCTTGACAACTGTTCGGAGACTTCATTGTCCTATTATCATTTCACCATCTAACAGTGGGTTTGAAAATAATGTCATTTTGAAAACATTATAGTCCAAAGTGAAGAGACAAAAAATATCAAGGCCAAACTCTAGCAATGCAAAATTATTGAGCAGAATGTCAGACACATAAGAAGATAAAAGTTCTGGAAAGTTCTACATACTCAGATCTCCTGCCAACTCAACATTCAAATCATTAAGTGCACACAACATTTAAATTTTATAGATTATGTAAGCCCGCTAATGAAAAAAATATTGATGGTATTGATGCATTATCACGAATGAAAAAAAGAGAATTGTCACAGGCCATTTCACCGGATGCTTATAAAATTCAGCAATCAATGAATGCTGATTTTGTAGTGGAACACCCTATCCAGCAGGTCTACTCAAGCTTTACCTATACCTATACAGGACCATAGGCTCTAACGGATGACGTGGAGATGGATTTTATCACAAGACAACCTAGTTATTGAAATATCCCTTCATCTCAAAGGGTGGCTTAGTTTAGCTGAGGAGCTTGTTCATTTTCATGGAGTGCCAAGCTCCTTAGTAAGAAATGGGGATCCAGCATTTAAAAGTAAGTTCTGATCTGAATTTCTTTTGCCTAAATGGAGGGTACAGCTATTCAAATGATCTAAACCATCACCCTAAAATAGATGAGCAAACTGAAAAACTAAATAAGGTGTTAAGAGTCTATTTTCCTAATGAGTAGCATAAGCAATGGGAAGATTCGTTGCATTGGTTGACTACTGGTGTTATAGGTCTTGTCTCGGATTGTGGATGGAGAAATACGTTTCGGAGCGGGAAGAGGAAAATAGGGGGCGTCAAATGGGGGATTTGTGGAGGAGGAAGAAGTCACCCTACTCGGAAGAGATTCCAAATGAGGAATATCCGTTGCTTTGAATTGAAAATTTAAAAATAAGAATCATTGGTTTGAAGAAAAACCTTGAGATTTGAATAAATGAAAATTTGAGTTTTTTCTTTTCTAAGTCTCGAGTTTTTCCTTTGAACTATTAATTCTTATTTTTGAATCTTCGATTTAAAATAATAAATCTTTCTCAGTTATCTTGAAATTTCCACCAAGTGATGTGACTTCTTCTCATACTGTAAATCTCCCATTCGACGCCGTCCATTTTTTCCTTCGTTGATTTTTTGTTCTAGGGTTTTTACTCATTTCGTTCCAAGATGCATTTCTGCACCACAATCCGAGACGACACCTGCTTCAACGGCTATAATATCAACTTTCAGAGTGCTGATAGTTGCATTTAAATTGAACTGGTCTACTGCAGAAAATCACCCACACTATCTACCTAGGGAATGCTTGGTTGAATGGAGCTAATGAAACTCAAGACAAAAGAGATTAGGTCCTTCAAGTAATGCCTCTATTGCATTTTCCAAGTCTAGTGCACATCCATTTTGATAACATTCAAAAAATGTTACGCCAAAACACAAGTATCTCAATTAAGCAGTGGTACCTACGGAAATAGTATAGGATAGTGTTTATCGGTAAGCTCCACGCCAGTGGGGTTTAGAGATTGACAGGAACATAGGTATGATTGCATACCTCTAGTTGATCAGGGTTTTAAGGTTAATTAGGTTTTTTTATCAATAACCATACGGAACTCAAGGGGCTTTAATGGTCTCATCACTAAGATTTTCACACGCATGTTTTTAGTTTCAGTGAAAAATCTCTACTTTGGTATTAGCAAGGGCATTGTTTCCGTGGTTCCTTCTGTCAAAGAGTTATTTATAAGATAAAAACTTCAATCCAAATCATAAGACAATCAATGGGTTTCTGTCAATTCGTTTCAATTGATACTTAAATTTCTAACAGTCAGTAGAATTAGATAAACAACAAAAACATTCAATGCAATACAAGACTACCAACAAGCCAGCTGTAAAGTACTAAAATATAAAATCAGCACAAAAAAATTGGTCATCTAGTCACTTCACAATTTCCCATTAATCCTGGTAGAAAAGTATGCAATACCAAGCAATCAAGGAAGGTGGATCATCTCGCGGGCCAGTACCAGGCCCACCCCACCCTCTAGCCCAGTATAACAAACTGGGCCGTTATGACTACCTTAATTTTACACTTTCTTCTTCTTCTTTTCCCGTAAGTGGAACGGTGGACCCCATTCTTCTCCCAAAGTCCAACTTTACTTTAAGTCCATATAATTTTTAAAACTATCTTAATTCTTATTTAATGGTAGGGTTTCATAAGAATTAAATTTTTATAACTTTTATTTAAATTTAAATTTTTTATAACTTAAAAATATATAATTAATTTTTTTTTATTCTTAACCTATAGAAGTGTCTTAAAACAAGACCTCGACAGGTTCTAAAGGGAATTATAGATTTTTATAAAATGCAGATCTTAAAATTAAAGCTTCACCAATGCTCCAGAATTAAAATGATAAGGAAAAATCCAGAATGACGAAGGCTGAATGTATAATTGGCATGCGATAGAAGAAACAAAAGCTCTTAATTGTTGGAACAGTAAGTAAAACAACATGAAATGGGTGTTAGAAAATAAACTTTGGGGATTGGGATTGAGAAGTGAATGAAAATTACCAGAAGAGAAAGAAAAGGGAGAATTGGAAGCCGAGGAGGAAGAAGAGCAGGAAGAAGCTACGGGAGCTTGTTGCGAAGGGGGTTTGTTGTTGCGATTGCAAATTCTTGGCGAGTAAGCACAGCGCGCGTGAATCATGGAAGGCGTTGCCATAAGTATAATTTTTAGAGAGAGAGAAGGAAAATCAAATCCTATTTTGGAGGCACAAGTGTCGTGTTGTTATTCCCTTCTCCACCAAATCACAACGACACTACCCATATCACGATTCTCTCTCTGTATCTGAAGGTTCTGTTCTGTTTGGGTGGGAATGAACGATTAATTGGTGAATGGGAACAAGCGAATTGTGAATTTGTGATGGATGAAAACGACAAAAGAAGGGCATAAACGACACGCAATGCAACGCAAGGCAATGGACGCAGACAGCGAAGCGTCACCATTCACAGTTTTGGCGGCCTCTAATTTTTTCTTCACCAACTAATCATATTAACAAAACAGAAAGTTGAAGTGGGAAATAAATAAATACTAGAATTACCTTTTGATATTAATTCAATGCTTGTAATTTATTTTTTATCAATGGTTTAAAATTAATAAAACACAGTCAATATTGGTTAAGCAGTTAAAATATAGAGATTTATTTAAGTGTACTACTTTAACTTTGACTCATTTCAATTCTAGAATTTTGTATATGTTGGTTTTTAAATTTTAAAAATAAATAAATATAATTCTTTTAATTAAATATTATTAATATTTTTATGTTAAATGATTTAATCAACTCAAATGCTAAATTGTTGTTTGATTAGATAAAAACTTTAACACAATTGAATTATAATGATTATATTATTTATTTTTAAAATTTAAATAACGAACCGTATTAAAACTTAGAATATGAAAAAAATTTGATTTTGTATCAAAGTTTAGAAATTAAAATCAACTTTAATTTTTTTATAGATTTGGTATCGAAAATCATCAAAATACACTTAATAAAGTACTAATTAAAAACTATATAAAATTATGTGATTCTTTCTTACTCTTTATTTAATAAACATTATACGAATACTACTTATTGAAAAATTTATAAAATTCTGTGAATCTTACTTACTCTTTATTTAATAAATTTGTTGGAAGGGGGAGCCTTTCATCCATAAATAAAGAACAGTTTTGATGATGTCTACTGATCTAGGATAAAATATAGCTTGGTCCAGTTAGGATATGCATTAGGCAATTAGCTTCTCTTTATCAAATGTATTTCAGGCCTGCTGTGTAATCCTGCACATGATTAGTTTCTGAACTAATGGATTAGCTGTGAAGTCTGGCACAAAGTGAGTAAAAATGTACTCACGATAATCGATTAGGTAATTTGCTAATCAAATTAGTGACAACAAAAACCTTTGTATAAAAGCTGTTTTGGAATCTGTTTTGGCTGGAATTTTGAGATAGATCACACAGTCTACATCTGGGAAAGAGCAATCTGAGAGACACAAGAGCTTCAGAAGATTCTGCAGTAACCCAAGCACAGATCCAAGAATGATTGATGGTTGACTCTACCATGATGGATCTTGCTTGATTCAAGGAGCATCAAGTCAAATCTGCACATTTAGGTGTTTTCGTTTCTTGTTTTGTTTTCTGTACTTTTGATTACAGTAGCTTCAGTGTTTGAAGTGTGGACCTAGGTGCAATTGTGTGGATGCATTGCTCCTAGGGGGAGTTCTTGATTGTTGAATCAAGTTCTT
>Ga0214544_1003953_pt1 | contig 30141 bp, 16 predicted proteins | sample CNSS3metaG_FD_160074 | JGI IMG/M metagenome (GOLD analysis project Ga0214544, IMG submission 160074) | Root nodule microbial communities from cowpea collected in UCLA plant growth center, Los Angeles, California, USA - CNSS3 | ecosystem: Host-associated > Plants > Roots > Nodule | place: USA...
ATTGAACTGCATGATTCCTTAATCAGATTAGCTTACCCTTGCTTTTTGTGTTCCTGTCTTGTGTTGTATGTTTCCTTTTGCGATGATCACCTATTCGGTGGGAGCATATGTGGTTGCAGTGTCAAAGACACTTATGGAGAATGAAGAGTCATCGTGTTAGTGTTGAAGAGGAGGTTTCCAGTGGGAACTTTAGCAGTGGTCAGTAGTACAGAGTTTATTAGTTTAGTTTAAGTGTATAAGTGATATATTTTTATAGTCATACCTTTTGTAAGACTGTATTAATATATTGGGTACACTGGATTATCTGTTTTGGAACTATGATGAAACTCCATATTTTTATTAGTTTTAAGCTGCTGAAATTGGAATGTTACACATAACATATGAGAGAAGATAAAAAGATAATGGAATCTCTCGTTTATTTCATCTCCTTCTCTCAAATTCTTACAAGTGAATATTTTAATTACCATCAAATCATTCCTTCATCTTCTCTCTAAATAATAAATACCTTTAAATAAACACAATGTTAATCTTTTTATGTTGCGTGTGTTGGCCTTTTAGTACATTAAATTTAAAAGTTTTAATGTAGAATTTAATATTTTATTAAAAGCTTGTTTCAGTTATTTTTAACAAAAACATGTAAAATAGATTAACAAAATTCACTGATATTTAAATGTTTTTCTAAAACGTATTTTTAACGTAACACTAATTTAGTACTTATGTGTTTAAAAAGAATCATACCAAATATTAAATAAGTCAATAAATTAATTTATTTATTTAGCGCCTTTTTAAATATCAAATTAGTATTTCCAGAGAAACAATAGTAGTAAATTGAACAATTTTAAACTAAACACACAAAACCCTAAAATTATTAAGGATTAAAAGAACAAGTGAGATTAGACTGTATTTTATAATTTGTTAGATTTTAAGAGCAATTTGCCGATTCTAAATTTTTATTTGAAAAACATTGGATATTTAAATTTGTTTGGACTAGAAATGAACAACGGAACTATGAAGCATTGGACATTATATTATCATCAAAGGATGGATATGATTTCATAAGTTTATTTTAATAATAAAGTTAATCACCAAATTATACAATAAAAAAATCATAAATAAAAATATTATTAGTAATTAAACAAATTAATCAGAAATAATAATACATAATATTATGTTATTGAAACACACTAAAATTATTATCTTATATAACTACAAATAATTATAATAAATGAATACGTCAAATAAAAAAAAGGTCTATTTTTATAGTTTAAAATGGATTACAACAGAATTTCAAAAGACACAAGCATAATTAGTGAATGCTTACGAGATCGTATTACATAATATATTTTCGTTTAGTACAAATATACATTTCATTTTAATATATTATATAAATACAAAATTTAATTATAAATTTTAATAATATAATCATTTTATTTTATTATGCAACACTAATCAATATTGTCAATATTATATTTAAATATTAACTAAATCAATTATAAATTTAAATAATAAATTAATCATTGTATATAAATTTAAATAATAAACTAAGCATGATATAAATTAATCAATAATAATAATCATTCAAATTATTAATTTATATATAATAATAATAAAATCTGTTTTAAAAATTTAAAAATATAGAAAAGAGAATACGAGGGGTCTCCTACTATTTGGGTATTTAAATTTGTTTGGAATACGAAATGAACAACGGAAATATGAAGGGAGAGAGTAGCAGTAGCAGAACTGCAACGGAAGCGGAGAAGACAACGATGATCTGCCGTGGGAACTCGTAATGGAAATTCTGTTGAGGTTGCCTGTGAAATCCCTCGTCCGTTTGAAATGTGTCTGTAAGTCATGGCTTCGTCTTCTTTCTGATCCACACTTTGCAATATCCCAACGATCATCGTGATCTTGCATAATAGGTTCCTGCAGAGGGTTTTTACTTCTGAACTCTGATCAAAGTCTCTGGGTGTGGAATCCATCGACTGGTGTCCACAGAAAATTACCTTCCACTCTTATTGAGTCAGATTTGAAGACATTTCTCCAGGGTTTCGGGTACGACCCATCAACTGATGACTACTTGGTCGTTAGAGTGTCATGCAAACCAAAGCATGCAACCAACGGTGTGGAGTTTTTCTCGTTCAGAACTAATGTGTGGACACATGTTGAGGTTACCCATTTGTCTTATATAAACGATCTTGAGCATAACAAAGGTGGGTTGCTTTTGAATGGTGCTATTCATTGGTTGGTTTGTCGCTTTGATGAACACAATGTCACTGGTTGGCTTGTTGTCTTTGATTTAACTGAAAGGAGTATCTCAGAAATGCTTTTGCCGAGTGAACTTTTAAATTACTGTGACTTTGATTCTTGTGAATTGGTGGTGCTTGGAGATTTGCTTAGTTTAAGTTTTGTGGACTCGGACAGTTCAGTTGAAATGTGGGTGATGGAAAAGTACGGAGACCAGTCATCTTGGAATAGGGCTATTGCTGTGTATGCTGAACACTTCGTTGCTGATACGCACTTCTTCCCAATATGCTATACAAAAGATGGTGATATTTTTGGGTCAGATGGTTGGGCTGGATTGGCAAAATATAGTTTCAGGGGACAACAGCCAGAGCATCGATCCTATTATGATGGTCGTTGTGGACTCGAGGTGGCTGTGTATACAGAGTCATTGCTTTCATTCCCTGTGACAGCAAGCAAGCAAACGGAAGAAGATGAGTAACCAGAAACAGTAAGTCTTAGCTTATGAAATATTTTCTGGTACCTTTTCTATTTCTTTTAATACTCACCTTGTATCATGATTTATGAATTCCACTTACTTCATTATTATGTTTTTGTTTTACGCTTATTTCATCATGATTTGTTACTGTGTCCACTAGTGTATTTTGTATCCTTCCACACTTTCACAGGAATTTGAGCTTAACCTTAATGGTGAATTTATTGCATGCTAACGTGATATGTAGCCTGGTTGTTTGTTGATGTAATCTGGATGGAACATTACTATTAATTGTGATGTCCAATTTTGTCTAAGCTACATGTCAAGATGTTGTGAGGTCAATACTATTGGCTTCCAATCCTATTCAAATGGGTTTATTTTATATTTTTGTATTGATTAATGCATAAATTACCACTAATTTGATGAAGAGTGTTAGGAACAAAGAAAGGACACATTAGTGTTGGGCACGCCTTAGGTGCCCCTGAGCGCCAACTCTACGTTGGTTTCTGTTACCCTGTTTGCTGCATTTCAACTGGTTTTTGGGGGTCAAATGGTTGATTTTAGTGATGGGATTTTTAAAGGGTTGATATAATTGATGTTGCAATGGTTGTAGTACAAATATGAGTTGAGGATAAGAAAGGAACTCCATGGGGAAACGTCCTATTGTTGTGTAAATTGGTAGTGTATGCATTGACGAATGAATTAAAGGAAAGAGATATCTTGACACTCTAATACACATTTACACTCATATATAGTAGAATGAGTTGTGGTAATAATAGAGGTCCTAGTCTAAAAGCTTTTTCTTAGCCTAAGGCGCAAAGGAGATTCTACAAAGTCGGAGAGACCATTACAAGTACATGTCTTCGGTGAATCTAATATCATGTATCCGGATAATTGAGTTATATTGTCTATATTTTATGTTTCATTTCACAATGATGTATGTCTATGCTCTGAATTTTTTTTTTGTTTTTTTTTGGTGTATGCATGTTCCTTTTATAAATAATCTTACTTTCTCTTGTGTTTGTATCTTTTATTCTTTTGCAATGATTATTACTATTTGGTGTACTCCTTATATTAGCTTTTCAATACTTGTGTTATCCTTTTGAAAAAACTCTGTAGTTCTTATCTCTTTATAATTTCTTTGAGCTGGATATGAATTTACTTTTGTTTCAGTATTATCTTTGAAGATGACTATAATGAAGCAATCATATATTTTGTTTATGCTTAATGAATAACAATTATATATGATGTCCTAATTATATAACGTTGCACTATTATTTGGAATGTTATTCGTGTCCCATGTTTCAAATATTATTGAAGTTCCATGTCAGATTAAAGTAAAGTTAAACTCGTTTCAACTAAGCATTCATATTTCATAATACTTTGTTTTTTCTTACTTTTTTTTAGTGTAATTTGAAATATAACTTCTGAATTGTAAAATTTAAAAAAATTTCAGATTATGCTATTAAAAATTTAAAAGTGACTTTCATATTGCAAAACACAAAACTCATTTATTTCTACAAACAAATAGCTTTCGAGTAAGTCATTTTCCCTCATAAATATGAATTTTAAACGGTAGTAAAGCAGGAGTGCTTTTTTTTTTTTTATCTTTCTATTGGATCATCTAAATATAAGTTCTTTCTACTGGTCACATAAATATACAAGTTTTAACAGCGCGATGCTTCTTTCATGTACAGATCGGGATATTTGGATGATAGTATTTTGAATGGTTTAGACTCTAACTTTTAAACATTTGATGGTGTAGTGTGTTTGCATTTTGGTACATTAAATTTTTAAAGTTTTAATATTGTATATTGTGTTTTTTTTTTTAAAAAAACTTGTTTTAGTTGTTTTTAACGAAGATGTAAAATAAATTAACAAAATTCACTAATATTTATATTTTTTTTAAATGTTAATCTTTATGATTTTTAACTAAAACCTAACCTGAAGTTTATACTTCATGCTTTTAAAAAGAATCACACTAAAGTATTAAATAAGTCAATAAACTCATTAATCAATTCCATTAATTTATTCAGCGTTTTATACATATCTTATGAGAGAGCCACTGGGTATCTAAATTTGTTTGGATTAAGAAGTCCACTAAAGTCAGTCAACTAAGGAAAAATGAAGGGCGAGAGTAGCAGTAGCAGTAGCAGAGGAGTAATGGAAAAGAAGAACATGGCGATTCTGCCGTGGGAACTCGTAATCGGAATTCTGTTGATGCTGCCAGTGAAATCCCTCGTTCGTTTCAAATGTGTATGTAAGTCATGGCTTTCTCTTCTCTCTGATCCACACTTTGCAATATCACATTTTCAACGACTCACCGCAAGCTCTAGCAGACTTTTGTTCATAGCGCCTCCTGCACTTGAAATCCGATCCATAGATTTCAATGCATCCCTTCACGATGATTCTGCATCTTCTACCTTAAACCTCAACTTTCTACCTCCCAGTACTTATCATAATGTTCAGTTAATAGGTTCCTGCAGAGGGTTTTTACTTCTGAACTGTTGTCAAAGTCTCTGGGTGTGGAATCCATCCACTGGTGTCCACAGAAAATTGTCTTCCACCCCTATTGAGTCCAATTTGATGCAAGCCATGTTTTTTACATTTCTCTATGGTTTCGGGTATGACCCATCAACCGATGACTATTTGGTGGTTAAAGCGTCACACAATCCAATGTCGCTCGGTAGTGCCACCACCCGTGTGGAGTTTTTGTCGCTCAGAACTAATGTGTGGAGAGATGTTGAGGCTACCCATTTGTCTTATATGAACTCCTCTAAGGGTATCAAGGGCATCAGAGAAGGGTCGCTTTTGAATGGTGCTATTCATTGGTTGGCTTTTTGCTGTAATGGATCGATGGATGTCATTGTTGTCTTTGATCTAACTGAAAGGAGTTTCTCAGAGATACTTTTGCCGGTTGAGTTTTTAGATTATGAGTCTAATTGTTGTGATTTGGCGGTGCTTGGGGACTTGCTTAGTATATGTTTTGGGGAGTGGGACCATTCAGTGGAGATATGGGTGATGGAAGAGTACAGAGTGCAGTCATCTTGGACTAAGACTATTATTGTGTCTGCTGAAAACATTCCTGCTGCTATGTACTTCTTCCCAATATGCTATACAAAAGATGGTCATATTTTTGGGACTGATGGTTGGACTGGATTGGCAAAATATAATGGCAAGGGACAGTTGCAAGAGCATCGGTCCTATAGTCAAGGTTCTTATCGATCTCAGGTGGCTGTGTATACAGAGTCTCTGCTTTCATTCCCCATGTAACAGCAAGCAAGCAAACTGAAGAACATGACTAACTATACACAATAATGAAACATTTGCTGGTACCTTTTCTATATTCTCAATACTCACTTTGTATTATGATTTATGAATTCCCCTTGTATACTAAAGTAATACACGGAATGATGAAACTACTACTTCATTATTATGTTTTTGTTTTATGATTATTTCATCATGATGTTGTTACCGTGTCAATTAGTGTCATTTGTATCCTTCCACTCTTTCACTTAAATTTTTGGAATTTTGGCTCAACCTTAATGGTGAATTTATTGCATGCTAGCGTGATATGTTGCCTGATTGTGGGGCGATGGGTGGATACCTTGTTGATGTAATCTGGATGGAATGTTACTATTAACTGTGATGTCCAATTTTTTCAAATCTACATGTCAGGATGTTGTGAAGTCAATACTGTCTATATTGGCCTCCATTCCTATTTAAAGGTGTTTATTTTTATATCTGTGTATTGATCAATGCATAAGTTACTACTAATTTGATGAAGAGGGTTAGGAACAAAGCACAAAGAAAGGACAGGAACTGGTATCTTATTGAATTTAGTATAGAAAAGTCCTCATAGTTGGTAAACAATGGAAGAAGTAGTTCAATACAAGAACTTTGTAATGGAGCAGAAAAGAAACGAAAACACTAGATAAGCAGCAGTTCCTGAAACTGCAATCCCCTTTCCAAATCTGGTTTGTGTCTTAAGGATTAGGGAAAGCATATTATGTGAATTCTAATCTCACATCCAATGGCACCAACAGAGAGATTATGCCTCAGTTGGTTCTTCGCTCTCCATTTCTTTGATTTAGAACTTACCAATTTATCAGCTTTTACTATTTCTTCCATAAATATTGCTGGGGGAGTATAGAAACGATCCCTTGGTATAAAAGTTGGTGGTCATATATGAAATTTTTCGGTAGCATGTTCTTAACAGCTGCTGAGTTATCACATTTCTTGTTTATAACTTTTGTTTATTGGTGGTTCTTATTGAAATTGATTCATACTAAACTCGATGTCCTATTATTACTTAATTGTGTTACATGATAATAATGCATCATTTGCTTGTCCTGTAGTAATATAGTTGTCAACAAAAGCTGTTACCCTACTTGGAGACATTTGAGCCTTCATATTTACACTGGGTTTCAGTTTATACATGTTATGCAGAACTCGAGCTACGAAAATTAGAGATTACATATAAAATTGGAGTATCAACTGTTTTGTTAAGGTTTTTTTTTTTTTTTTTTTTCACAGCATACCATTAGACAGACCAAAGTCCTACAATTGCTAGTTTCCTTGCAATATTTGCATCCCTTCATCATCAATTTGAAAAACTCATTCCTCACGTTCTTCTTAAAGATTATATATTCATTCTAAGTAAACAAGGCTAGTGTTTTGAAGAAGCATCATGCCATTACTGTATCTTCTAAAGTTTCCTGAGCAATGTAACGTAAAGTTGCTCTCACAATGGTCATTGTTAGTGTGCTCTAATCTCTCTAGGTCCAAACTAGAGAGTCATCACAATTCCCTTCAAATTGTTATTATTTTAAAAAAAATATATATATATATATATATATATATATATATATATATGGGAATAAAAGAAAGAGAACAACCAGGTATACATACAATAATGAAAAATTTAAATAAGATAAAAAAAGAATAAAAAAAAGAACAAGTTTTTCTTTTAAGTTTCCTTTTTTTTTCTCCTTGTGATATAAAATAAACACAGTAATTCTTTTATTTTTCGAATTGGGGAGAGACCATACAGCGGGGTATATTGCTAATTCGTCGTAAAAAATTCTCGTACCAAGAGATTGAATCATTTTCTTTTCGTTGAAAATTTGGTGTATTTTGTCCTCCATATTTTGTATTTTTTTATTTATTTTTTAAATATTTTTACGTGATAAATGATGGATGAATTTTGGACTCTCACAATAATTAAGATATCAAAATTCATAATAATAATAATAAAGGTTAAATATGTTTTTTGTCCTTTAACTTTGAGTAAAAATTGAAATAGTCTTTTTGGACAATGTTGAACCGATTTACTCCCTCATATGTAGAACTGCGTACATTTAGTCCTTTAAATCAATTGTTTTAAGTATATTTGACGTTTCAAATGTGTTTCTTAGTTAATATTCAAACGAAAATGTGTCAAATATAAAAAAACAAAATAAAATATTATAATGAAATGTATTTGAAACATCAAATAGACTTAATAAAATTTTGTTAAAAGGAGTAAATTTATACATTTACTTATACAAGAGACTAAATTGATTCAAAATTTTTAAAAAGAAATAATTTCAATTTTCACTACAAATTGAAGAAAAAAAAACATATTTAATCCTAATAATAATTATCATTACCTTATTTGAAATGAAAGGAAATTGAATAAGTGGTATTTATGAAAACCTGGTGTTTTTCTCTTGTACCTTATATGAAAGAGCTTTTATTTTTTTCTTTATTGTTCAATTTGGAAATTAAAAACAAAAGATTTCTTTTAGATTACAAATTTCCATTTTAAAAAAAATTGTATATAATTCAAAAATAAAAAATGACTTTCATAGCTCATAAATAAAAAGTGTATAATTTTTTGATTTAAGTAATTTATTTTTTCTAAAAAATATTTTTCAAACATATAATCTAAAAGCCATTTTTTTCTCTGAATTATAAAGTATGAGTTTTTTTTTTTTTTTTTCTTTTGATCATCTAAATATACAAGCTTTAGCAGCTGATTTTTCGTGAACAGATAGTGATATTTGCATGATAGTATTTTGAAAGGTTTAGTTCGCATTTTGGTACATTAAATTTTTTAAGTTTTGATACAGTATATTATATTTTATTAAAAGCTTGTTTTTAAATATGAAATTAATATTTCTAGAGAAACAATAGTAGTAAATTGAACAATTTTAAACTACACATAAAATTATTAAGGATAAAAAAGAAACAAGTGAGATTAGACTATATTTTATAATTTCTTTTATGAAAGAGCAATTTGTAGATTCTAAATTTTGATTTGAAAAGTATTGGGTATTTAAATGTGTTTGTACTACGAAATGAACACAACGAACAACGGAACTAACTATGGAGGGAGAGAGTAGCCGTAGCAGAGGAGCAAAGGAAGCAAGGAAAATCCCGATTCTGCCGTGGGAACTCGTAATCGAGATTTTGTTGAGGTTGCCTGTGAAATCCCTCTTCCGTTTCAAATGTGTATGTAAGTCATGGCTTTCTCTTCTCTCTGATCCACACTTTGCAACATCACATTTTCAACGACCCACCGCAAACACGGCCAGACTTTTGCTCATAGCGCCTCCTAATCCTGAGATTCGATCAATAGATTTCAATGCATCCCTTCACGATGATTCTGCAACTTATACGTTAAACCTAGACTTTCTATCTCCCAGGGATTATAATGATCTTCGCATAATAGGTTCCTGCAGAGGATTTTTACTTCTGAACTCTTATCAAAGTCTCTGGGTGTGGAATCCATCAACGGGTGTCCATAAAAAGTTACCTTCCACTCTTATTGAGTCAAATCTGAGGCAACCCATGTTTCCTTCATTTCTCTATGGTTTCGGGTACGACCCATCAACTGACGACTACTTGGTGGTGAAAGTGTCATGCAAAACAGAGCATGCAATCACCCGTGTGGAGTTTTTTTCGCTCAGAACTAATGTTTGGGGAGATGTTGAGGCTACCCATTTGTCTTATATGAACGACTCTGATGATATCAGAGGAGGATCGCTTTTGAATGGTGCTATTCATTGGTTGGCTTATTGTGGTGGATCAATGGATGTCATTGTTGTCTTTGATTTAACTGAGAGGAAACTCTCAGAGATGCTTTTGCCGGTTGAACTTTTAGATTACGATGACATTGATTATTATGATCTGGGGGTGCTTGGAGATTTGCTTAGTATAAGTTTTGTGGAGTGGGACGGTTCATTGGAAATATGGGTGATGGAAGAGTACGGAGTGCAGTCATCTTGGACAAAGACTATTGTTGTGTCTGCTGAAAACATGTCTCCTGATACGCACTTCTTCCCGATATGCTACACAAAAGGTGGTGATATTTTTGGGAAATATGGTGGTACTGGATTGGCAAAATATAATGGAATGGGACAGCTGCAACAGCATCGATCCTATTGTAGTGGTTGGTATGGATTCGTGGTGGCTGTGTATACAGAGTCACTGCTTTCATTCCCCATGTGACGGCAGCAAGCAAACTGAAGAAGATGACTAACTATAAACAAGAAGTATTAGGTCATGAAATACTTTGTGGTACCTTTTCTATTTTCTTGATACTCACCTTGTATTATGATTTATGATTTCCAATACTTCATTATTGTGTTATTGTTTTAAGTTTATTTCATCATGATGTTGTTACCGTGTCAATTAGTGCAATTTAGTATCCTTCCACTCGTTCACTGGAATTTTAGCTTGACCTTAATGGTGAATTTATTGCATGCTAACGTGATATGTAGCCTGGTTGTGGGGGCGATGGGTTGATACCTTGTTGATGTAATCTGGATGGAATGTTTTATGTTGATTAATACATAAATTACCACTAATTTGATGAAGAGTGCTAGGAATAAAGAACAAAGAACAAAGAAAGGACACAAACTGGTATCTTATTGAATTTAGAATAGGAAAATCCCCATATTTGGTACACAATGGAAGAACTGGATCAACACAAGGACTTTGTAATAATGGAATACAAAAGAAACGAAAATAGTAGATAAGCAGCAGTTCCTGAAACTGCAATCCCCTTTCCAAATCTGGTCTGTGTTAAGGATTAGTGAAAGCATATTATGTGAATTCCAATCTCACATCAAATGGTACCACCGGAGAGATTATGTCTCAGTTGGTTCTTCACTCTCCATTTCTTTTTATTTAAAACTTACAATTTATCAGCTTTTACTATTTCTTCCATAAATAATACTGTGGGATTGTCAAAATGATCCTTTGGTGATCATATATGAAACTCATTATATATCTTTTAGATATTTATTTACCTACCTTGGTATAGCTTTGAACATTTGATAATGTAAAGAATCAGTTATCAGTAGCATGTTCTTAACAGCTGCTGAGTATTTAATTGGCTTCTTGTTCAGCGTCATATCTTGTTTTTTACTTTTGTTTATAAGTGGTTCTTGTCCTGTAGTAATATAGTTGTCAACGAAATCGTTACCCCTCTCATGCCTAGTGGCACTTGGGGAGACATGTGAGCCTTCATATTTACACTTATGCAGAACCTGAGCTACGAAGATTAAAGATTCCATCTAAAATTTGAGTATCAACTGTCACGTTCTTAAGGTTTTTTTTTTTTTTTTTTCAGAGCATGCCCTTTACTCAAACATTTCCCCCACAACCTCAATCCTCTTCCTACTTTTTCTCACTCAAATTTCATCTTCTTCTTGATTGGAGGCTGGGGTTGCATTCACCGCGAAGAACTCCTCATGTTTATCAAATTTCTCCATTTGAGTCCGTTAGATTTTGAATATCCTTTGACGTTCCGTCTGTTCTTGCTTTGCATGTGATTTTTCCTGGGGGGTTGCATGTTCTTGTTTTTGCATGTAATCTTTCATGGGTTGCATGTATTCCTAGAATCATTTATACAACTCTTTGGTAATGGGTTCATTTATACAACTCTTTTGGTTCGGTTAGATTGTTTTGTTGTTGCTCTAAGTTGAGATAGAACTTTTGTGTGTTAGAAGGCTTTGTGGGATTAACGGAGCTGTTCTAGATTTTCTTTTACGCCGTGTTTGGTTCGAACGACGGAATGTAAGTGAAGATGGATTTGTGAAGAAAACTAAAAAATTCATATAAGATTATAAGATTACACAAAAAACGAGGCAAAATATGTTCGAAAACTTTTTTCACATTGGTGCAAATATTTGTGCGGAAAGAGTCTAATATGAATAAAATATGTAAATATACATATTTTATTATATTTACTTATATATATATATATATATATTTTGTTTTGTAATAATATAATATAAATAATAAAATATAATTATTACTAAAGTAACAAGGGCGTTATTCTTTAGATCTACAAACATTGTGAAAAATTGGAAAACCTGTTTGAAAGAAAGAACCCTCTGTTTATTAAGAGTGCACTGACATCGATGAATATCCATTAATACGACGTCGTTTCACCCAAAACCTCTGAACCAAACGCGAAGAAGAAATGGCGAGTAGCAGCACTAACATGCCGAAGGAAAGCGTGGTTGAGGATTGCGGAAGGCGTCGAACCTCTTGCGGCTATTGCAGATCCTCTAATACAATTCAATATGCATTGAAGTGGTGAGGAAGTTTTGGACTTTGGTTGCTCATGCATGTGCTCGAGCAAGAATTGTTCGGGTTTCGTATGTTTAATGGTATAGGACAGATGAAACATTGTGAATTGTAGTTAGATACATGGATTTGAAAGTTAATGGAGAATGTAGCTCCTCTGATGCTTACATAAAAAGAAGAAAATGTTACATTAGAGAAAATTTGGCTAGGTAGACAATTACACTACAGAGGTTTCTGACCTGGATACTTTTTGTCTCAGTTTATTAGAATATTTGTTAATTTGTTTGATTAGGAATATAAATTATAATTATCAATTAAAACATTTTTTTATCTATCAAACCTATCACATTGATTGTTAACTTTTGTCTCAACTCTCTTCATTTCTTTCTTATCATTTTTTTCTTAATTCAAACAATCTCACATACACCTCCTTTTCTCTTCAAAACCATTTAAATTTACTCTCTCAAATCCATCTTTAAATCCAAATATACCTTAAGTCAGGCAAGCTAATTTTCTTTGGTTATAATTTGTACTCGTGGTAAAAATTTTAGATTATTGTTGGTGATCGCATAACACTGAATTAATTTTTCTGTGGCTTGAACTATGTTAATGAAGTGCATGATTGAATTTTAGTGGACATTATGTATGCAAGAATAGAATGAAATTGTGAAATTTAGGGGAATATGTGTTATTTGTTGTTTAATTGTTGATTCTGTGGTATGATTGAATTTGAGAGTTGTGCTCGAGCAATTTGTTCAAATTGGTACTAATTAGGCCAGGAAGTTCAAAATAGTTGATTTAAGAAAATAAGGGAAAGTACCAATTTGAAGAATTGAAAACAAGCCAAACTCTCCACTCAGTTTTACTGTCATGGTGCTGAGCGGCATTTTGGGGGCGCTGGAGTTTCAAGTTTGGGAACATTTTCTGTGACAGGCCTCTGATTGGGAATTTGTATCCATGTGCGCCGATTGGGAATTTGTATTCCTGGGCGCCATTGCTCTAGAGAGTTCCAGTGGTCTCTGATACTGGATGCTGGATTGCACCTTTGGGTGCCTTCATCATAGAGAGCACCAAGGGTCTCAAACGCTAAGCGCCAGCCTAGGTCATTGGCGCTTTCTGAACAGTGAACCTTGTCACACCAGCGTTGGTAGCGCCTTAGGTGTCCGTTGAGTGCCAGCTTTGTGTTGGTTTATGTTACACTGTTTGCTGAATTTTACCTGGTTTGGGGGGTTCAAAAGGTTGATGCTAGTGATGTTCATGGACTTTTAAAGGTTGATATAATTGATGTTGCAAAGGTTGTTAGATATATGAGTTGAGGAGAATAAAGGAATTTTGTGGAGAACATCCTATTGTTGTGTAGATTGGTAGTGTATGTATTAATGTATAGATTTAAGTAGAGAGATATTTTGACACTCTAATAAGTATTAACACCCATATGTCTATGTTCTGAAATTTGTTTTGCTTGCTATATGCATGTTCTTTTTATAAATTAGCTATATGCATGTTCTTTTTATAAATTAGTTTACTTTTTCTGTGCTTGTGTTCTTATGTTGTTTTTCTCTGATCACCACTATTTGATGTGAACAGATCAGAAATATGCGTTGGTTCAACAGAAGATGGTGATGATGGTGCAGCTCTCTAGTCCTTGGATTTGATTTTCAATATTTTGTTATCTTTTGGAAAACTATGTGGTTGTTATCCCTTTATATTTCCTTTGGATATATGAATTTACTTTTGTTTCTCTTTATTTGTTTCTTTATTATCTTTGGGGACGAGAATGAACGTAATGAAATAATTATGTATTCTGTTTATCCTTAGTGGATAGCAATTTTATACTATAATGTTCTAACTGGTAGTACTGCACTATTTTTTAGGATGTTACAGTATATAATATCTATTGATATATTATTATAAAAATTGAAAATAATTTATTCGTGTCTCATATGTTTCTCATATGTTTCAAATATTACGAAGTTACATGTCAGATTAGAGTAAATTAAACTCTTCCCAACTAATCGTTCATATTTCATAATACTTCTTAAATTTTTGTGAGTAAAATCATCTTTGCATCTGTTTTTGAGTAAATTCAGTCATTATTTTTATATGATGTCTATCTTGTACATGATATAGGTCATTTATATCACAATTATCTAAGTCATGCCAAATGTGTTAAGAAATTGAAAATAAAATTAAACGAATCGTGCAGTGCATCACTGGTATTTGTTCACCCAACATGTGGTGGATTTGGAAGAAACTGAGGTAAAAGAAGAGAAAGTGATAAATAATATGAGAATCGAATGAATGATGAGTAAGTGTTATCTGCCTATGAGAATAAGTTAGAGAGTTTTTTCCTGAACTTCCATAAGTTTTTCTTGAACCTTATATGATTTTTTTTTTATTGTGTAATTTGAAATATAACTTCTAAATTGTAAAATTTAAAAAAAAATCAGATTATGCTATTAAAAATTTAGAAGGTAACTTTTGTATTACAAAACACAAAAGTCATTTATTTTTAAAAACAAATTGCTATCGACTAAGTCATTTTCTCATAAATAATTTTAAACAGTAATAAAGACTTTAGCGAAGAACTGAACTATAAGTATGAGTGTTTTTCTTTGTTCTGGATCATCTAAATATTAACAGCAACGTGGTTCTTTCATGAAGAGATCGTGATATTTGCATGATAGTATTTTGAACTGTTTAGACTCACTTTTCATAATTTCATGTTGTAGTGTGTTTGCATTTTGGTACATTAAATTTTAAAATTTTTAATATTGTATATTATATTTTTTTTTAAAGCTTGTTTTAGTTGCTTTTGACAAAGATGTAAAATAAATTAATAAAATTCACTAATATTTTTTTTTTCAAATGTTAATTTTTATGATTTTTAACTAAAACGTAAACACTTCATGCTTTAAAAAGAATCATACTAGAGTACTAAATAAGTCAATAAATTCATTAATCAATTCTATTAATTTATTCAGCGTCTTTTCAACTACCAAATTAAGAATGAATAGTAATTATTCTAGTTAAAATAAATATTAATTATACATAATTATTATAATATATATATATATAATTATTATATATAAAACAAATTAAACCTCTTTATATATATATATATATTATTGAATTGATTCGTTTTTATATCTATGAAGAGTGTGAATTGAATCACTATTTTTAGAATTTATTTTTAACTACATTCTTTACTTTAACTTCTATTTTCATTTTCATAATTGATTTGTAATTTTTATAATTTATATGTTAAGAGACAAATGAATATTTTTATATTTGTTAACGTGATTTTTTCTTCATTTCTTCACATTTTGTGCGGGTAACATTTGAGAGAGGGGTTACTTATACATCACGTTTGCACATCACTGCAAATTAATCAATCCAAACAATGTGACACTTGCTTTTTCATCTGCATCAATAGTACTCTCTCAAATCTAAACACAGCATAAATATTTAAATCAAACTTTTTCTTTTCTTTTTATGTATAAGTTTTTTTTTACTATACTACATTTTTTTTTCTAAATTTTAATCGAAAGTTAAAATACTAAAATCTTTATATGTCTTCCTAAAACATATTTTTAACGTCACCTTAATTTAATACTTCATGTGTTAAAGAGAATCATACCAAATATTAAATAAGTCAACAAACTAATTAATCAAATTTATTAATTTATTTAGAGTTGTTTTAAATATCAAATTAATATTTCCAGATAAACAATAGTAGTATATTGAACAATTTTAAACTAAACATACTAAAACATAAAATTATTAAGAATTAAAAAAACAAGTGAGAATAAACTATATTTTATAATTTGTTTTATGAAAGAGCAATTTGCGGATTCTAAATTTTGATTTGAAAAGCATTGGGTATTTAAATTGGTTTGGACTACCAAATGAACAAAGGAACTATGGAGGGAGAGAGTAGCAGTAGCAGAGAAGCAAAGGAAGCGAAGAAAATGCCGATTCTGCTGTCGGAACTCATAATCGAGATTTTGTTGAGGCTGCCTGTGAAATCCCTGGTTCGTTTCAAATGTGTGTGTAAGTCATGGCTTTCTCTTCTCTCTGATCCATACTTTGCAATATCTCATTTTCAACGACTCACCGCCGCAAGCACTGCCAGACTTTTGCTCATAGCGCCTCCTAATCCTGGAATTCGTTCTATAGATTTCAACGCATCCCTTCACGATGATTCTGCAATGTATACATTAAACCTAGACTTTCTATCTCCCAACGATTATAGTGATTTTCGCATAGTAGGTTCCTGCAGAGGATTTTTACTTCTGAACTCTTATCAAAGTCTCTGGGTGTGGAATCCATCAACGGGTGTCCACAGAAAATTACCTTCCACTCTTATTGAGTCAAATTTTAAGACATTTCTCCTTGGTTTCGGATACGATCCATCAGCTGATGACTATTTAGTGGTTAAAGCGTCATCATATGACAATCCAATGCGGGGGTTCGATAAAGCAACAAACCGTGTGGAGTTTTTCTCGCTGAAAACTAATGTGTGGAGAGATGTTGAGGCTAACAATTTGTCTTATGTGAACTACAATGATGATATCAAGGGAGGGGCACTTTTGAATGGTGCTATTCATTGGTTCGCTTTTCCCTCTGATGTACGACACGGTGTCATTGTTGTCTTTGATTTAACGGGAAGGAGTCTCTCAGAAATGCTTTTGCCGGATGAACTTTTAGATCATTATGACCTTGATACTTGTGAATTGTTGGTGCTTGGAGATTTGCTTAGTATAAGTTTTCTGGAGATGGACCGTTCAGTGGAAATATGGATGATGGAAGAGTACGGAGTGGAGTCATCATGGACATTGACTATTGTTGTGTCTGCTGAAGACATTCCTGCTGATAGGTTTTTCTTCCCAATATGCTACACAAGAGGTGGTGATATTTTTGGGACAGATGCATCTACTGGACTGGCAAAATATAATGACATGGGAGAGCTGCAAGAGCATCGATCCTATTGTAATCGTCGTGATGCATTCGAGGTGGCTGTGTATACAGAGTCACTGTTTTCATTCCCCATGTAACAGCAAGCAAGCAAACTGAAGAACATGACTACCATAAACAGTAAGTGTTAGTTCATAAAATACTTTCTGGTACCTTTTCTATTTTCTTAGTACTCACCTTGTATTATGATTTCTGAACTGAATTCCCCGTGCATCTAAAGTAATACAAGGAATAATCAAACTACTACTTCATAATTACCGTATCAATTAGTGCAATTTGTAGCCTTCCACTCTTTCACTGGAATCTTAGCTTAACCTTAATGCTGAATTTATTGCATGCTAGCGTTATATGTAGCCTGAGTTGAGGTTGATAACATCTGGGTGGAAGTTTAAGGTTAATTGTGGTGTCCAATTTTGTCTAAGCTACATGTCAAGATGTTGTGAAGTCAATACTATATATATTGGATTCCATGCCACTAATTTGATGAAGAGTATTAGGAACAAAGCAGAAAGAGGACAAGAACTGGTATCTTATTGAATTTAGAATAGGAAAATCCTCATATTTGGTACACAATGGAAGAACTTGATCAACACAAGAACTTTGTAATAATGGAATACAAAAGAAACGAAAATAGTAGATAAGCAGCAGTTTCTGAAACTGCAATTTCCTTTTCAAATCTGGTCTGTGTTAAGGATTAGTGAAAGCATATTATGTGAATTCTAATCTCACATCAACTTCAATGGCACCAACCGAGAGATTATGTCTCAGTTGGTTCTTTACTCTCCATTTCTTTTTATTTAAAACTTACTAATTTATGAGCTTGTACTATTTCTTCCATGAATAATGTTGTGGGAAAACATGTCAATTAGGCCAAACCCAGGCCCAGGCCCTCTTGGCCCTAATCTATATGGGGTGGGGTCAAAATGGCCCACGAGATCAAAATGTCTCCCATTAAAAAAATTTACACGACTTGTCTGTCTCAACTTTTTGTCTGGACCTGCTCGTCCATTAAAGTACACTTTACAATTATTTAAATTGTTTAATTGTGTTTCTAAATAACACAAATAAAATCACAAGAATAAATATCATTATGTATAATAATTAAATATGAATTGTAAAAATATATATAAAATTATTATTTACTTAGAGTTATTTAGTATTTAAATAAAATTGAGTATAAATTACCTTTCCCAATAATATTTAAGTACCAAATAACTTTAAGTAAATTATAATTTTATATTCTATATATATATATATATAAATAAAATTGAGTATAAATTACCTTTTCCAATAATATGGTTCTTCCTATAAGCAATGTTACATTATTATTTAACACATTCTAACAGTTTGGAGGACAAAATCAAAATATATTGACTTTTAAAAATATTTTTACATATATCAAATAATAATTTAGTATACTAGAAAATAATATATTTACAATACAATCATCTCTTTAATCGATGCAATTTGGACTCTTGCAAGAAATATGAGAACACAGGTCATACTGTAAAATTTTTTTGGGTTAAGTATGTTTGTAGTACTCGAACTTTGACTTAAAATTGGAATTTGTCTCTGTCTGAAACTTCGATACATTTTGGTCCATAAACTTTAGAAATGAATGAATATTGTCCTTTTAATCCAATTATGTTAATTTTTTTTGACGTGTCGAACGCTTTTCATATTAGTATTAGAGTTTTTTTACACTGTTTGACACATTCTTGGTTCAATATCTACTAAAAAATATGTTTGACACTTTAAAAAAAGTGAACATAATTGAGTTAAAAAAAACTATATTCATTCATTTTTAAAGTTTAGGAATCAAAATATATTGAAGTTTTAGACAAAGATGAATTTCAATTTTGAGTCAAAGTTCAGGGACTAAAAACATACTTAACCCAAAATTTTTATATTACAAAATCAACCGCTTAAAAAGAATATTGAAAATAAGAGTGCCAAACCAATCCAAGAAATAATAGTAAACTGATTAAAAAAATAGATCAAGACCAATTTTTTTTTTAGATATTTTGAATATATTTTTTTAATAGAGAGGTTTGATTAAGATTTTGGAATGATTAAATCCAATCATTTATTGTACTTAAATATAACATTACATGTTTAGAGTAAATTAAAAACTAATGAATATGTATGTATATTAAAATGGTTTGATGTATTTTATTTCCAATATATTTGTATTTATCAAAATCATGTGAACAAATTTATATTGTAGTTTTTAATTGTAAAATTAAACAATTTATTTATAAATATGAGATAAATTTAAATTATCAATATGATATAAAAAATAAAATTCACAAGACGTCCTTTTATTTGACAAATTTTCATTATAAAATGTTCCGTTTTTTTTTATAAAAAAATGTTTACCAATTTTATAACACCAAAAAAACTAAAAGTCGTCGATTCAAACGGAAATGTAAAAGAGTGGTGTAGTTTGATTCAAATTTTATATTAAATTAAAATTGAACCGTCTTTTACTTTTATATTTGGTTCAAGTGACTTTTTGATCTACCTTAGTTGTATGTATTTTTTTTTTAACAAATGTGCATTCGACATATCTTATCAACATTACTTCTTTAATTTGTTATACAAGATATGAAAGAATTTACATTAAAGTAAATTATTACTGTAATTATTATTACAAAATTGTAACCGTTGGAAATTTTGAAAGAGCACAATGGATGAATCAAATTTCAGTAAATAACTAGAGAAACTATTAATGATGATGTTAGAAACAAATATTATGATATACATCATAGATATGTTTTTATCTTTTAAATTTGAATATAAAATTGAAATTCGTTCATTTTTAAATTTTAATATATTTTATTTCTTAAACTTTAACAATGAATATAGTATTTTTAATTTAATGACATTAAATCTTTTACGTGTTAAAAAATGTTAAAATAGTTTAAACAATTCAAATGTTAATCTATAAAAATCATTTAATATATATAAAAAAATTGACGGCATTAGATTAAAATGACTATATACATTTATTTTTAAAGTTTAGAGATCAAAATATATCATAAAAAATATATTATGGAATTTTGAGACTAAATACATATTAACTCCTTTATTATTATTATTATTATTATTATTATTATCATATATATATATATATATATATATATATATAATATAAAAAAAAATTTTATAGAAGAAAATTATCACAATGATTACAATTTGTGATATCTATTTTGAAACTGCGGGAGAATATGCACAATTAAAGGTAATGAGTGGATGTACTATTCACAAAGAATGAAAAGTAATAATTAGGGAGTGAGTATTGTGTTTGTTTGGAGGTGATACGAGGTGATGGGAGGAAATGATTAAGGATTCATTGAAAATTCAATCTCTCACCATCCATAATGAGATTAGAGGGTAACATGGTTGGATTTACCAAATTACTCCTCCATTATTTAATTTTTGCTACATGTGATTTAGCTATTAAAATCAATACACGTAGTTTTAGTTCTGTTTTTTTAATTCCATGTTGAATATAATAATAATTTATTATGGTTATAATAAAAATTTATTACTTCTAAAATTACAATTAAAAGGAAAAAAAAGTTTTTATGTAAATAAATTATTTTACATCTTATATATTAAATTTATTTTCATACAAAAATATTGTATTATTCCTTTTTTTACAAATAATTTTTTATATTTTCAATCATTCAATAAAATTTATAAAATAATTTTAAATTATTTATATATAATTTTATATTACGTATAACAATAGAAAGATTTTGATAATCTAACTTTTTTTTCTATTAAAAGGTTTTTCTAATATGTCACATAAGTCAATTTAGTCACAAACTTTTACAGATTTCACTATCTAATATACTCTAAAATCACCTCTGAATTCCTTAAAAGAAACAACTCCAACTTCATCATTTAATTCTTCTGATCTATTCCTCTTTCTCTCTCTATAATCCTTCTTCTCAAAAGAATACAACCTAAGTGTTTGATTTTGATCGATTAACTTAAGATTTACATAGAGATATGATTCATGAAAAAACTCATAATGAGACTACACGAAATGTGATGTAATTATAAGAAGTTTAAAAAATTTTATTTATTGTGTTCAAGTCTAATAGTCATAAGTAAGTATGTTCATCATAGTTTGTCTGTTAAAATGTGTATACCAATTTGATCTACAAATAAAAGGAATATCTAAAATTATGATGAAGTTGTAAGGATTATCTAAAATGCAACAAAGTAAGAACCAAACTAGATACTAAAAAACATAATCATTGTTATATTTATTTTGATACACTTGGTCATAAAAGAAAAACAAAATGTCCCAATAATCCTCAAAATTCAAATAATTGTAAAAGTGTTATGTTTCATATGTTCCTTTTCTTCTTCAATTTTCATGCATTGCTCGTAAGCTTTTGTGATAACAGTTGAAGTTGAAAAAAAAAATCCTAACCAAATAAAAAAAATGACATATTTAGCCAATTTTTCATAATTTTTTTTTCAATTTTAAGTCATTCGAGATTATAAACTCATAAGTGGTCTTATTCCATTAACAAAATGTCAAAGAAGAACAATTAAGCTCAAGCAAAATTAAACCTAACAAATTTCACAAAAGCAGTCAACAGATAAGATAGACCACCACTTCATAAAATCTTTGTTTATTCCAATTTTAAAACATTGTTTCAAAGTGTAGGAAGAAATATTATAGTCCTATGAATTATAACATTGCATTCTAGTAACAAATATTTCAATATGAAACTAAGGTAAAAAAAACATAAACCCTACATATAAAAGGGAATTCAAAAGGTCATTGTTTCAATATACATAGTAATCTTATATTGTTTAAAAGTCGATGTCAACTACACACAATTTAAATACTATTGTCTCATCTATAAGATGTTTTTTAAAGACAAAATTGTGATAGAGTTCCAACATTCCAAAATGAATAATACTTCTAAAACGCGATAATTAATCCTAACGATTATCAAACTTACAATCAGAACCCTTCGCCTAGGCGAGAGCTCGACTTCCAGTATGAGAACCCTACACGCGTTCTCGCTCAGGCGAGACCCTCCTCGCCTAAGCGAGACGTTCGCTCGCCCAAGAAGTACAGTGGGTTGCCTAGGCGACCCTTCGTGGAGAAATACATAGGCAAGTCCCTGTTAATCTCGCCTAGGCGAGGCAAGCTCGCTTGGGCGAGTTTAACAGACTTCGTCACTGTTCCTCACTGCCATCAACATAATTCATGCCCAAACAACAACACAGATCATGCCATACACTCACAGTCACATATATTCATGAAAATCACAGAACACCATCAAAACTACCATCAATGCACCAGACAAAAAGAGTTCTAGCTTCCCTTACCTAGAAGTAGCTAGAAGGTGCCTCGACTCTAACCGACGGAGTATGGCAGCTCAAAGAGGGGACTAGCGAGCTGAATAAGACAGTGGAACAGAGTTAGGAACTAAGCTCACGGTGAAACCCTACTGTATAAACGAACAGATGCTCATGGAGAATAAGTGTGAGCTGATTGATACTTACGTGGAGTAAGAACTGGGTTTGAGTTAGCTCGAAGAATAGCTTGGGGAGAAACCCTAGCAGAGTGTCCTGTGAGAGCAGTGGGGATGACGGCTGGTTTCTGAAAGAGTGAAAGTGTACGCATTAGGGCATACTAGAGTCAGTTTTATCCTTTGGGCCAGCTCTTAGGCCCATTAGATTTGGGGCAGCCCTACAAGTGAAAGGCATAAAAGAACAAGGTCCTACATTCTTCCCAACAACAAAAATTTTCGACCTTGAAAAATAAAGACTCACCAGGTAAACAGATGTGGATGTGATTTTCTCATGTCCTCCTCTAACTCCCAAGTCGAGTCACCCGTCCTCCGATCCCATATGACTTTAACCAGACTAACCGTCTTTCCTCGATGTTCCTCAACCTTGCTATCCTCAAGAGCTATGGGTGGTACTTCTACCGTGAGATCTTCTCTGATCTGTATATCTTCAGCTTCTAACACATGAGCTGGGTCAAACACATATTTCCTCAGTTGTGAGACATGGAACACTGGGTGAAGGTTCGCTAACTGCGGGGGTAAGGCTATCTCGTAAGCTACCGGCCCAATCCTCCTCGTGATCTGATACAGGCCAAGAAATTTAGGGGAAAGCTTCCTTGAGCGGAGAGCCCTTCCCACACCAGTGGTTCGGGTCACCCTCAGGAACACATGATCGCCGACTGCGAACTCCAAGGGCCTCCTCCTACGATCTGCATAGGCCTTCTACCTACTCTGAGAAGCCTGCATCATGTTCCTCACCATCCTCACCTTCTCGGTGGTCTGCTCTACCAATTCTGGTCCAACTAACACCGCTTCTCCATCCTGATACCAGCAAAGAGGAGTCCTACATCTCCTACCATAAAGAGCCTCGTATGGCGCCATGCCAATGCTCGCATGAAAATTGTTGTTGTAGGTGAACTCTATCAAAGGCAATACCTCATCCCAAGCACCCAGATGATCCAATATGCAAGTTCTCAACAAATCCTCTAAGGACTGAATCGTCCTCTCAGACTGGCCATCGGTCTGAGGGTGATAAGCTGAGCTCATAGTCAACTTGGTCCCCAAAGCCTCCTGTAAGGTTTTCTAGAACCGAGATGTAAACCGTGGGTCTCTGTTGAAAACTATGCTCGAAGGTACTCCATGCAACCTCACAATTTCCTTAACGTACAGCTGGGCCAACTTGGCCATGGACATCCTCAAGTTCATAGCCAATAAGTGGGCACTCTTGGTCAACCGATCCACTATCACCCAGATGGTGTCATGCCCCCTAAAAGTCTGTGGCAAATGAGTCACAAAATCCATCGAGATGTTGTCCCATTTCCACACTGGTATCTCCAAAGGTTGTAGAATCCCACCGGGCCTCTGATGCTCTACCTTTGCCTTCTGGCATGTCAAGCATGCTGATACAAACTATGCCATGTCCTTCTTCATTCCCTGCCACCAGAAAGTCTCCTTGAGGTCCTGGTACATCTTAGTCATGCCAGGATGCAAGCTAAAACGACTTTTGTGTCCTTCCCCAAGGATCAACTTCCTCACCTCGACATCATTAGGTACGCAGATTCTGCCTTGAAACCTTAGTATACCATCGTCACCCAAGGCAAAGTCTCTAACCTTATCCGACCCAAGTTGTTCTCTGACTTTGTTTAAACTGGCATCCAACAACTGCCTCTCTCTGACTGAGTCCAGAAAGCCACTAGATATAGTAAGGGTACTACACCTAATGGACTCAGATCCCAACTCCACCTATAGCCTCTTGTCTCTGAACTTCTCTAGTAGTTCCACCTCCTTAATCATAAGGTGCGCAGTATGCATTGTTTTCCTACTCAAGGCATCTGCCACTACATTCGCCTTTCTTGGATGGTATAAGAGCTCCAAGTCATAGTCCTTCAGGAAGTCCATCCATCTTCTTTGTCTCATGTTCAGCTCCTTTTGGTCAAACAGATACTTGAGGCTCTTGTGATCGCTGAACACGCGGAACTGTGCACCACAGAGATAGTGTCTCCAAATCTTCAAGGCAAAGACTATGGTCGCTAACTCCAAGTCATGAGTGGGGTAATTACGCTCATGCACCTTGAGCTGTCTTGACGCATACGTCACTGCCTTCTTCTCTTGCATCAATACACAACCGAGTCCGAGGTGGGAGGCGTCACAGTAGACTTCGAACGGCTTCCCGACATTCGGGATCACTAGTATCAGAGCGCTAGTCAATCTTCTCTTCAGCTCCCGAAAACTCTCCTCACACTGATCTGTCCAAGTGAACGATTGGTCCTTCCGGGTAAGCAAGGTCAGAGGCGCCAATATCTTGGAGAATCCCTATATGAATCTCCTATAGTAGCCTGCTAGTCCCACGAAGCTCTTGATCTCTGTGGCCGACTTAGGACTCTCTTACTTTACTACTGCTTCAACCTTTGTTGGGTCCACAGTAATCCCCTGGGCGGATATCACATGCCCAAAAAACTGAACCTCATCCATCCAGAACTTACAATTAGACAACTTGGCATACAGTTGCTTCTCTCTCAAAACACCAAGTACCAACCTCAGGTGTTCTGCATGTTCCTCCTGAGTCCGAGAATAGATAAGGATGTCGTCTATGAAGACTACGACAAACTTATCTAAGAAAGGCCGGAAGATCCTGTTCATGTAGTCCATGAACACCGCTGGAGCGTTGGTCACGCCAAACGGCATAACCACATACTCGTAGTGGCCATATCTGGACCGGAAGGCCGTCTTCTGCACATCATCGTCCTTCACCAAAATCTGGTGGTATCTGAACCGTAGATCAATCTTCGAGAATACGGCTGACCCATGTAGCTGGTCCATCAAGTCGTCGATTCTCGGAAGAGGGTACTTATTCTTGATTGTCATTTTGTTTAACTGTCTGTAGTCTACACACAGACGTGAACTCTCATCCTTCTTCTTCACTAATAGCACTGGCGCTTCCCAAGGCGAAGTGCTGGGTCGGATAAATTGCTTCGCCATCAAGTCCTCTATCTGTTTCTTAAGTTCAACCAACTCCGCCGGAGCCATACGGTAGGGAGCCATCGATACTGGACCTGTCCCCGACACTAGATCGATCGAGAACTCTACCTCTCTGCGAGGAGGTAACCCGGCACTTCCTCTGGGAACACATCCTCAAAATCCTGCACAATTGGTATTACTAACTTCATCTCTCCACCCTCCACCTCCAGATGTGTGAAGATCATGTAACACTGCGCGCCGTCATGGAGTTCCTTCATAGCCCCCTGAGAAGATACCAACTCAGGCTCCTCTGGACAGGGAAAAAGCAGTTTCTTCTCTCGGCAATCTATAAGAACGCGATTGGCAGAGAGCCAATCCATTCCTAAGATCACCTCCAACTCTCGTAGAGGCAGACAGATTAAGTTCACCTTGTATCTGCGTCCCTCTACCTCCACTGGACACCTAGCACAAAAGGATGACGTCCTGACCAAACCCAACGCCGGAGTAAACACCGCAAGCTCACACTGCAGCTCGCGCACAGGCAGACCTAACCGCTCCACACATGCATTTGACACAAAGGAGTGTGTCGCTCCATAATCATACAACACATAGCATCTCATCCCAGAAATCACACAATAACCCATAACAAGGTTACCTGAACCTGCAGCCTCAACTCCGGTCATGGCATAGACTTTGCCCGTCGCCTGAGGCCTGTTGCCTCTGTCTCTCCGTTGGTGCTGGTGAGGGGTCTGAACTAGAGGGCGTGTTGCCGCCCTGGCAAGGTTGGGACAATCCTTCCCAAAGTGGCCTTCCTTGCCACAGTTGTTGCACCTGCGGTAACCCTTCATGCGTGGACAAGCACTCCTCAGATGAGGGCCTCCACAGATGTAGCACTGAACTTGGCCCTGCTATGGAGAAAAGCTCCTAGACCTCTAGGGTTGATGGTGGGGTCTATCATACGGTCTCCTTCCGCTCCTCATGTCTGGGCTTGGACCCAGATGGTCCACCGATCCTCTGAGGCGGTTGTGGCTGTCGTGGGTGCTGACCTTCCACCTCACGCTTCATCTTCTCCATCACCCTGGCCTTCTCCACCAGAGCGGCAAAATCCTTGATGGACAAGGGAGCCACCATCAAGCGGATGTCACCGCGAAGCCCATTCTCGAACTTCCTGCATCATCACTCCTCATCGAGTGGCAGAGTGTAGAAACGGCTGAGGTGTTTGAACCTCTCAGCATACTCTGTTACTGTCTTCCCTCCCTAGGTCAACTGGAGGAACTCCACCTCCTTAGCGTACCGGATGCTGTCTGGAAAATACTCAGAGAGGAATCTCTTCCTGAATGCCTCCCACGTCATTGGCTCCTCTCTCTCCTCAAGGATGGATTTTGTGCTGCTCCACCAATGCTCTGCCTCTCTCGTGAGCATGTACACAGAGAACGCCAACCTGTTCTCCGCAGGGCACATCTTGGCGTCATAGATGCGCTCCAGGTCCTTCAGCCATTGGTCTGCGACGTCAGGACTGATCTTCCCATCAAACTTCACTGGGTGGTGCTTCAGAAAGTCCTTCAAGCTCCACTCCCTGACTGCAGGTCGTGGTTCAGGACCAAACATAGGGGCAGCCACCCTGTTCTCCTCCAGCTGGCGGAGGGCCTCCATATGTTGCCGATGAGCATCCTTAACAGCTACCCTCGCAGCCTCCATCTGCTGCATCACTGCCTGCTGCTGCTCAAGCGACGTCGCCTGTCGCTGCATGGATGCCTCATGCTGCTGCATCATCGCAGCACTCTACTGCGCCATAGCCGCTACCATCGCCTCTATTGCTATGGCGATATCAAGTACGTCTCCCTGGGATGATTGAGAAGTCCTACGAGGAGGTGCCATAGTCCACTGGCACACAGAAAATCACTTGGTTAGGCTCGATAAAGACAAGAATTTAACTAAGAACACTCAGAAGACACAAAGAAAGCTAAGCGGACATCCAAGTCCACAGACCTAAGGAATGACCGCTCTGATACCATAAATGTAACGTCCCATTTAATTATTTTACGGAATTTAAAGGAAACGTCACACAAAATAGTACTATAGCGTAGTCTTGGGGGTCCTTAACACAACCCCTACAATCTGGGTACACCACGATGCCAACGGAAACCAAACACAGGTCTAGCAAAAGAGAAAAAGGTAGCAAGGCGTAAAACAATATATGGGCCATAGCCCTAACGAAAATCATGAAGGAAAGAAATAAAAATCCAGCCCAGATGGCTAAGCAGCGGAATCGCCATTTCCTTGCTGACCGCGGGAACCTCGCCCATTTGCTCTCATCAATTAAATTGATGATCATCGCAAGAAAGAATAGCCACATACAAGACAACCATACAACAAACAGGGTAAGCTAGAGCCAATAACATTCTCATCATACAGTCAAATATATTTTCACCATTCAATATTCATACAACAACCAAGCATGTTATGACTTTCAATCGATACACTACGACGCGACTCGACTCATCCGGATACGTATAACCTGGTCAGATTCAGCGGATGCTTGCACTTGTGGTGGATACCTCTGCTCACCCCCGAGCTGCTAACCCCCGAGCTATGTATTACAAGTGTTACAATGAATCAATTTTCCCTCACCACAAGGTTAGCCCTTAATGAATTTCAGGCCTCTTGTTACTCTCACCACAAGAGTCAGTCCGCTCTAAGTGAGACTAATTGACTCCTTAGAGTGTCAGGATGCAACCTTAACTTGAATCCTTACCTAGTTATACAAATAGGGCACCACCATGGACACCCACTAACAGGGGCCATGGAATTACGTCCCGACCACTGAAGCGCGACCCTGGGAATCTCACCTAGAGATCCCCAAGGACTTACGCACTGACACAGACCAAACTTTCTTAATCAACCAAACAGATCCAGCATGCATACACACAACCTATATACATATACATAAAATTTCTTGTAATCCACCTCTTTCGTATTCCCAACTAAACCATGCCAACTCATTGTTCTCGAACCCAGAATATGGAGCTCTATCTCATACCTTTACCATGCCACATTAATACCAACCCTTTCATGTCTCATGCCGAACTCATACCAAACTCATCATTTCAATTTCATGAATCATCTCATACAATTACCATGTTCACCTCATGTTAAAACTCATAAATCACAACTCATACACTACCTCATCCATACAGGCCATTCAGTTCACGAATTTAAAGTTAATACTCATCTAAGCATGTTGTCCACTTTTTAAAGTCAAGGAAACATCAAGACCAACCCCTTTCTCGCCCAGCATCTCGCTCAGGCAGAAAGGTTTCGCCCAAGCGAGGAGGACCCTCGCTCAGGCGAGCTCCCTTCGCCTAGGCGAGAGCTCGACTTCCAGTATGAGAACCCTGCATGCGTTCTCGCTCAGGCGAGACCCTCCTCGCCTAAGCGAGACGTTCACTCGCCCAAGAAGTACAGTGGGTCGCCTAGGCGACCTTTCGTGGAGAAATACATAGGCGAGTCCCTGTTAATCTCGCCTAGGCGAGGCAGGCTCGCTTGGGTGATTTTAACAGACTTCGCCACTGTTCCTCACTACCATCAACACAATTCATGCCCAAACAACAACACAGATCATGCCATACACTCACAGTCACATATATTCACGAAAATCACAGAACACCATCAAAACTACCATCAATGCACCAGACAAAAAGAGTTCTAGCTTCCCTTACCTGGAAGTAGCTAGAAGGTGCCTCGACTCTAATCGATGGAGTATGGTAGCTCAAGGAGGGGACTTGCGAGCTGAATAAGACAGTGGAACAGAGTTAGGAACTAAGCTCACGGTGAAACCCTACTGTATAAACGAACAGATGCTCATGGAGAAGAAGTGTGAGCTGAGGGATACGTACGTGGAGTAAGAACTGGGTTTGAGTTAGCTCGAAGAATAGCTTGGGGAGAAACCCTAGCAGAGTGTCCTGTGAGAGCAGTGGGGATGATGGCTGGTTTCTGAAAGAGTGAAAGTGTACGCATTAGGGCAGACTAGAGTCAGTTTTATCCTTTGGGCCAGCTCTTAGGCCCATTAGATTTGGGGCAGCCCTACAAGTGAAAGGCATAAAAGAACAGGGCCTTACTGTAACATCCTTTTTTTTAATAAACTGTATTATTTATTTTAAATAAAGCAATTAGAAAATCTTATATTTTTAGTAATGTTTCATATTTTATCTAAATGTAGTTTAAACATTAAAAATATATTTTATCATGATGTAGTTTTTACTTATTGAAAATATAAAAAAGAAAACAACAAAACTAATAATATATATAGATATATATATATATATATATAAATACTAGGTAAAAATATATAATTAAATAGGT
>Ga0214544_1003954_pt1 | contig 30134 bp, 17 predicted proteins | sample CNSS3metaG_FD_160074 | JGI IMG/M metagenome (GOLD analysis project Ga0214544, IMG submission 160074) | Root nodule microbial communities from cowpea collected in UCLA plant growth center, Los Angeles, California, USA - CNSS3 | ecosystem: Host-associated > Plants > Roots > Nodule | place: USA...
TCAAAAAAGCCATAAAAATAATTCTTGCATAATTTCAACTATCTTCTTCAATAGTAAAGATCTACTTTCCATCTTCCCAAAAAAATTAATTCAGCGTGCCAACGCCACTACTACAAAGTTTTTCATTTTTCAAGACTTCCTTCACCAACTTTTCACCTTCTTTTTCCAACACTTATCTTCTCACTCATCATCAAAATCAATTTTTTTTCTTCTAACAATTAACTTTTCATTTTCTTCTTTGAACAAAGCAATTAATATTTTGGGTTTTGGTTTGGTGTCATAATGCATTGCAAACACACATCTTCTAATTATGTGAGCATCAATTATCAACGTGAGCAATTATGCTTTGTGGGACTCAATGCACTGCCAAATACTGATATGTCACCAAGTTTGAAGCTTTAATTGAATTTGTCTTATATTTAATAAAAGTTTTGGAAACTGAAACGATAGTATTGTTTAATTAATTTCACTTCAAAAAAATTTCTTTTTTGATTGTTAGCAATGAGGTATCCTTAATGGTATGTGGAAGAAATTCTAGAGGAGAATTTACAATCATTTTTATTTCCTATTTTTGTTATAATTTTGTTTCATTTCATTATTTCTTATAAAAAAATAACTTTTCTCTACAATTTTTTGTTATATATTCAAAGATATGGACTTCAAAATTAAAGCATAAAGAAATTGACAAAAAAAATGAATAATTATGATTTTAAGCCAACAAATATTTTGTGGCGAGATTTTGGAAAAAATTTTGTCTTTGGATGAAATGTAGCTACATTCAAACAACACTTAAGATAGTTCTCTAAAATTTTGAACAATAAATTAAATTTATATTAAATTAGGATTTAAAAAATACATTAATAGTTATTTTTTTTATGACTTCAAATATATATTTTTTTGACATTAAATAAATTTTTAGAAAATTTAGAATTTCTATCTGTTTCTTTCTTGAAAAACTTAATTTTTATTATATTAGGTTCCTAAACACAAATATTCAAATATGTTTTTTTTACGTAAAGAAATCTTTAAGTTAATTATTATATTAAAAATCTTATTATTTATGATATTCTTTTAGAAAATAAATCTAAGCTTCTACATTAATTTATAATTTCTTTAATATTTTATCATATATATATTTATTTGTATTCATGATTTATTTTTTTTATATTCAAATTTATTGTTACGTTACTGAGTTTGCAATTTTTATATTATTTTTCTTAAACAAAAGATATTATAAATATTTTCTTTCTATATAAGATTATTCAATTGCATATTTTAAAAAATACATCTAATTAAATCTATGTGATTTTTTTTATTACAATTTATTATATAGCTAAAATTAAGGAGGCCGAATTTATTGTTCCATTCGACGTACCTTGTGTAAAATAACTTTTTAATACTCAAATCAAACACATATTTAAACATGTAAAACAATTCATCTAAACATTATTAAATTCAAAAAAAAATAGGTTTACAATCATTGTTATTGTTCCACCGACAATCATTATATTTATAATAAGACCAATCCTTTTACCACTACTAACATTCATGAAACAAAAGATATTATAAATATTTTTTTTCTATATAAGATTATTCAATTGCATATTTTAAATATATTGTATTTACATATATTGTATAAATATAAGTTTTCCTCATTTTATATATTTTAAAAAATACATCTAATTAAATCTATGTGATTTTTTTTTATTATAACTTATTATATAGCTAAAATTAAGGAGGCCGAATTTATTGTTCCATTTGACGTACCCTGTGTAAAATAACTTTTTAATACTCAGATCAAACACATACTTAAACATGTAAAACAATTCATCTAAACATTATTAAATTCAAAAAAATTAGGTTTACAATCATTCTTATTGTTCTGCCGACAATCATTATATTTATAATAAGACCAATCTTTCTACCACTACTAACATTCATGAAACAAACCAAGAGATCCAAAATCGATTAAAAAAATTATAAAATAAAAAAAATATTATAAAGGGGTTACTGGAAACTCGACTGATCAAATCATAGAACCCAGCTAAAAATCTACTTATCTTATCCGTATTAGTAAGGAGACACAATTTTAAATTTTTTTTAAACTATAACGCATGAATGAACAGCATACTGATAAATTCTATATATATAAAAAAAATTTGGAAGAAAAAAAAGGTAGGAAATAAATTTTTTTCCAAATATAATAATAATTATATTAAACGTAACTTTAAAACACGTAAATTTCAATATAATTTATGTTTATAAATTCAGTTCAGTATTAATTGATATATTATATTATTAATAATATAATTTATTATTATATTTAATATTACTATAAAATAATATTATCTATTTTTAATTAATTTGTTATAAAAAATAACTGCAATTAATTATTTAATTTTTTTCATATTATTAAAATTTTTATTAAATATTCTATTTATAAGTATACATGATTATATATTTAAAGAAAATTATATAAAGAAATTAATTATATTGAAATAATAATAAGTATTTGTATTATTATTAGTATTTTATTAAAATTAGTAGTTATTAATTAACTTATATATTTTTTATAGTATTTTTTTAAATGGATAAATGAATTTATGTAAGTAAAAAGTAAAATTTAGATTTAGTTTAACAAACAAAGTACATCATTTAAGCACAAATATCATAATTATTTTCATAAAAACATTTAATTGTTAAATATTTTTGTGAGTAAAAGTTAAACGAATATTTATACAATTAATATATAATACTGCATGTTCTATTGTCTATTGGAGGAAAATAATTGTCTTTTAAAGAAATCATATTTTCAACATAGCTTAACATTTCTATTAGTGATCTTACAAAATAAAATACAACAACGATGCTTCTCAAAGCAATAACAGTACGTTTTTATTATTTGTTTAATTCATTTCTACACTTCACAATTTTTTAAACACATTATATTTTCATATATAAGTTATCGCATAACATTTATTGTTCATTGTCATTTAAAAAAAAAATAAGATCTAAAAAACCCCGTGCGGAGGTATAAAAACTAGTAATATGACATATCTCATAAGTTTATATTTTTTTAAACGTTTATAATTAATATAATTTTGATAAATAATGTATTTCAAATTTTAAATATTTAAAGTTATATTTATTATTGTTATTAATGTGTGCATTAGATTAAAATATTTGTAATTAAAATTGTCAATCAAAACTTTAAAGTTAATATTTTTAATTTATTATGCTATTAATTTTTATTTGAAAAACAAATTGGCTTCTATATTAAAATAATATTAATTATTAATGAAAATACAATATATGCTTTTCAGTTCAGCACAATATATGCTTTTCAGTTCAGCACAATATATGTATACTCTGTTTCTGGCAGAAAAGAATAAACACTTTAGTCAACTCTTCGTAAATAGTTCATTTATACTAATTTTAATTAATTAAAAGTTATTATAAATAACTTCTATAAATAATTAATTTTTAAAAATATCATAATTTTTTAAACTTTTGAGAACAGTTTGAGTTGAATTATAATATTTTTTATAAAAAAAAATAAGCATGATTCCTATAGTAAATATTATTAAACTGGGCAGAAAAGTTATTTCACATAGCACAAAAATTTAAAAACTATTTTCTCCGTATAAAAAATAAAATAAAATATGCATCACAGGGGTTAACTTACTACTTGTAACTTGTAAAACAAAGAAAACATTTTCTTTTTGGTTACTTGTCAATACGGATTATTTGTACCCTTACTCACAAAACAACTAAAATATAGTTGTCAAATTAGCTTTCAATTCCATATTATCCACAAATAAAGACAATACAGTGGATAGATTAGGATGATATTGATCTAAATTAGAATTGAGCCAGTTCAAGTACTCAACTCATAATCCTAATTAAGTTCGTTGCGACAACTTAATACAAAAATTAACAGACTAAACCACGACGGATAAAAGGCAAAACACCAATATTTTTTCCTCATTCGAATTCAAGGTTCAATCATCCTTTGTTCTATAGAAAACAAAAACAACCTTCCTTGAATGCAATTTTCCTTCACTTGTTTTCTCTGAAAATCTGTGGCAATTGTTCTTCTGCATTTGAGATATCATCATGGGAACTTGTTGCAGCCATGTTTCAGTACATGATATGGAATCTTCATGCAAGCCTAACCATAATGATGGTGCATGTGAACATGATGGGGACCGTATCATGTCAAGAGGGTCCTCTGAGTTTGTATCAATGTACAGCAAAAAGGGTTCAAAAGGAGTTAATCAAGATGCATTCACTGTGTGGAAGGTAAGATTCTTGATGTATATGTTCGCAATTTGGCTTCATTTTCTATTTCCCTTTCAATCAATCTTCCTGGAATTGCTTTCCTTAAAGTCTTCAAGGTTTGAAATTACGTTTTAGAAGGTGAAATTGCAGATATAAAATTAAGAGTTAAATATATTTTTTGTCTCTTAACTTCTACTGAAAATTTAAATCAGTCATTTTTTGAAACTTTGGATCAATTTAGTCTCCTATTTTTATAATCGTGTAGATTTAGTCATTTGAACTAAATTTTGGTAAGTTTATCTTACTTTTCAAATGTGTTTTTCAGTTAATATTGAAATGAAAATGTGTCAAATAGTGTAAACAACTCAAATATTGTGAGCTATCATGAAATAAGATTGAATCGTCAAATAATCTTAACAAAATTTTATTAAAATAGCTAAATCTACACATTTTTTAAGTTTAGAAACTAAATTAGACCGAAGTTTCAAAAGGGACTAATTCAATTTTCACCGAAAGTTAAGGGATTAAAAACATATTTAATCCAAAAATTAACTTATCACGGTTTTAAATCATTAGAACATAATGGTTCTTAAAGAATGAATTCATGTCTTAGATTAATGTTTACTATGATACGTTATCAGGACTTCACTAAAACGAAGGACATGATCTTTTGTGGGGTGTTTGATGGTCATGGTCCTCTGGGGCACAGGTTTTCACAGTCTATACGTGACAAACTGCCCTCAAAACTCTCAGAATCAATCAAACAGTCACAACAAAAGGTGATCAAACACAATGATATTAATGCTACAGATGGAAGTAGTCATAGTAATGTCCATGTTGAGGATAACCAAAACATGTCCTTTGCTTCATGGGAGGGAAGTTTTAAGACGTGCTTCACTGAAATGGATGAAGACCTTGCTACGAACATAGACCCTACAGGGTTAGCTGGAGGTAGCACTGCTGTAACTGTTATCAAACAGGTACAATTAAACCTTCTGAATTTCATTATCTCCTTGTTTTCAATGTGGCCTTTTTGCAAGAATGTTATAATTAACCACATTCTTTCACCCCTTTAAATTCAGGGTGACCAATTAATTATTGGCAATTTGGGGGATTCACGTGCAGTTCTTTGCAGAAGAGCAGATGACAACAATCTTGTTCCTGTTCAACTTACTGTTGACTTGACCCCAGATATTCCAAGTTTGTCTTTGTTTGTATTAACTGTTAATCTAAGTTTTCTGATCTTAAAATTTGGTTAAACGGTTTAGTTCAACGCATATTCATTGAAAACTTATCAAATCAAATGAGAGTTTATTCATAACTTGATTGTAAAACTTAGTGAAATAAGATAAAACAACTTATTTTTACAAGACATTCTTCCTAATTTCCCATTGTCTAACTTGCTTTTCTTCTTCAATGTCACTCAGGTGAAGCTTTAAGAATCATTAATTGTGGAGGTAAAATATTTTCTATAAAAGAAGAACCAAGAGTAAATAGACTATGGAGGCCAAATGGGGATCGCCCTGGACTGGCTATGGCAAGAGCCTTCGGAGATTTTTGCCTAAAAGAATATGGTCTCATCTCAGTTCCTGATGTGTCATACAGAAAACTTACAGAGCAGGATGAGTTTGTGGTTTTGGCTTCTGATGGGGTAAGCAATTTCATATTAAAATCTCAATCCTACAAAACTGGTTTGGAGGATGAGGTTTGTACCACTTATATACTTTGAATAACCTTATTTATGGCAAACGTGAACTTCCAACAAAACATTTGATCAAATAGGGCTTTCAAACAATAAGCAACAACCAATTATTATTCCCCATATTTATCTCAATCAAAAGGGTCTAAATTTTCTTTCTTTTACAGGTATGGGATGTGCTAACAAACAGTGAAGTAATAGACATAGTTGCTTCAGCACCAAAAAGGTCCATGGCGGCTAAATTGTTAGTGGACCATGCAGTTAAAGTTTGGAGACGTAAGTATAAATCCATGGTTGATGATTGTACTGCTATATGCTTGTTCCTGAAGGATCAAACTGTTCTAACCCAACCCTGACACAATGTGAGTGGGAACAACAACATCCCTTTGAAGCACCTGCAAGGCCATGATCTAGAGATGTAAATACTGAATGTAACGAAGTGTAAACGGCAAGAGTAGTTTTAGAATCAGAAGGAAGAATTTGAAGCTATTGTAGGGTTATCTAGATTCAATTTTGAATCATGATATGCGTTACAAAATTGATTTTAGTTGAATCAATTCGTTGACAGATAAGTTACAATCAGTTGTTTCTCTGTAAATTTTTTATTTTTAAATTGATTTTGGAAACCAAACGTACACTTATTCTTTATTGGAAAATCAATTATATGCAACTCTGACACGAAAGCAAACATGCACTACGGGGTTGAAGTTGTGGGAGGGACCAGAGCAACTTACAAGGTACCAATAGTATAGCCAGAAGGTTTTGTTTGGACATAGAACCAGAAGAAAGCAATTGTTTCAGCCTTCTATTCTGGTTTGATTTCATGTAATACAAGACTTTTCTTTTATCATCCTAGTACGATGAACTTTTAACAAATTGTAACTCTTTTTTCTGGCTTTAATACTACAAAGTTCAGTGAAGAACTATGCGTACCTACTTTTCTATTTATGTTCATTTCTTTCTCAGTGTGATGTGTTAACTCTTCCCCATATCTGACAGTAGAATAAATGGATTTTGGGATTCTACACATACCAACTAAATTATAGTGATAATAATTTTCTAATGATTCAGCGGGGTTATATAGTTATTGAGCAGAATCAAAGTACAAGGCTAAACACCCAGTACAAGGCTAAACACCCAGTACAAGGTTAAACACAAAAGTCATTATTGCACAATGATTCTGAAATGTTATATCTTCGTAAAGTATGCTTGTGTGAGAAAGTCATTGGAAAATACATGATTCTCACTATGATTCTTTAAATGCTTTAATAAAAAATTAAGATGACAAAATAGATCAATTCAACTTTTTTCGATCAAACTCACCAAAAATAGTCTCCATCACCATTATAATAAAACCATTGACAGTTTGACCCGTCAACATTTATTTTTTTTATATATATATATATATATATATATATATATATATATATATATATATTAATAATATAAATATTTTCTAAGCTTTAATTTATTAATTAATTTTTTTAATTAAATAAATTAAAATAATTATTACATTTACATATTAAATTATTCTATAATCATGTTAAATTAACGAACATAAAATTCTTAACCGCCAGATATTAGAAATTAAACCATAAAATGTCCATGGGACAACCATCCTCCAACTTTGTCTACACAAGTATACAATGCACATGGTAATTAATATATAATGCCACAACGGATATAAAAAACTACAACAACCTAAAAAAAAATATGAACTATAAACATCTCCAATACATATGATTCAATCTATGATGCACAGATACGATATGTGTATCGGATACGATATGTATCCAATACGTCGATACGTTTATTTTTTAAATAATAGGATATGATACGTGATAGATACTTGATATATGAATATTAAAAAATGTACAATAATTCTTACAAAATATAATAAATATATGATTGTTAATGTGTGAATCCAAAATTCCTAATTAGAAACCAATTATTTTGGTAGTCAAAACCTAGTAGCTGATGTTAGTGACCAATTTAAAAACCAATTCATAATTAAAATTATTTTAATTATCAATTTAGAGACTAATAATAATTTTTTGGAACTATTTTAATTATCAATATAGTGACTAATTATTTTTTGTCACTAAAATTATTCACTATTCAAAGATTTTATTGTAATGTATTACGACTTTATAAAGTAGATACTTCATTGATAAGTATTGTTAAAGTATCCTAAAGTATCGGACACGATACGTGTCGGACACGGATACGTGACCTACGTTAAAGTATCGGTGCATCATAAGATTCAATGAAGACGGGCATACGTAGGAGGTTTACTTCGTAAGGGGAATATTGTCATATTTTTCTTTTTTTGCATAATAAGCACACAAATACAACATTGTATCTACTAACAATGATGTATCCCATGTCGAGTATAATCATCCACTTGTTTACACTTTTCTATGAATAAATAGTAAGTATAAAGAAGTAAAAAGATTATGGTTAAATAATTTACCACTAACATCTCCATGAGTCATGATTGTAGTTTGTCTATTTGTTCATAACCACTAAGCATTGCATGATATTCGAGTTATTGGCCAATTTCTTTAAATAAATCCATTATGTCAATATCATTAATCAAAATGACCATTAACTTTGACATCAATGACATTAACTACGTAAAGGTGACATGTGAGGAAATTGATCCAACATGGAAACTACTTTATTGTTCATGGGGACCTGCACTTTTCCCCTCTCCTTGGTGGACTTCCATGTAGATAAACTATTATGCGTAGAATGAATGTCATCAACATGATCAAAATATGATAGGTAACGCTTTGTGGACCCGGAAAATTTATTTGATTGACTTTTTTTAGGATCCCTTATTTTGACTTTAATGACTAGTGTTTATATTGACATCATATCTAAGTATGAAATTTCACGTAACTTACTCTAAATTGATATTTTATTATCAATGTCGGCTTTTTTGAAACGATTTTAGATTGCATCAAATTCTTGCTGAATAGATAACTCAAAAAATGAATCACATGATAACACATAAAAAAATAAAGAAAAACTCAATTTGGTCCACATAATACGAACCTCATTTACTAGTATGATATTTGAGTCATATATATCTAATCCACAAGCACATGGTAAATTGTGAGCATTGCTCAAAATACAACCACAATGTTCATTATCAAAACCCACATACCTAAATTAATGAAACTCTCATCAATGTGCATCAAAGAATATTTATATATAAAGCCCACCAATCTTTTATACAAACTGATATTAAAAGAGTGTCCCACAACATGTAAGCTTTGCTAAAAAATGCCTTAATTTCATTAAGTTGAAGTATTATGATGTTTTTTTACTACATCTTACACGTACACAAATCTCTCATACTATTTTGCAAAAGTCACTTTAAATTCCCGTGAGAAATTTCAACCTACATATTACAAACCAAAGAAGACCCTAGCACCAACAACTTTTACAAAAATAATAAGTAATGAACACATAGAACCATACATATTTGATGTTGTATTCCCCACATTCATGATCTTATCATCCATGCCTTAATAAATTTTTCCTTCTATGACTCATATTTCATTCACATATTCAAAACATAATGGTAATGGCAAACAAACAACTTTAAAGTGTTTGAGACATCCCCTAAATGCATCATGATAAGCCTGCATAACAGTCACATATTCAATACATAACAGTCACTCATGCATCCATAGCAACTTCCCAGGCCTGCATATAATCTACTCATATGTTACATTTTGCTTTAACATTCTTCTTAATGTGGAACCAACACAAAAGATTTGAAACTTCAAGAAAAACAGTGATAATTTCATTTATTAAAACAAGGTCTTTGTCATTAACAATGAATTGAGAGAACACATCTAATCTAAAAAGTAACCCTTGAAGTTTTTCAAGAGCTCAAATGAAGTTGTTTTCTCATTTAGTTCCTAAAAACACAAAAAAACAGTAAAGAAAGTCAAACATGTGGATGACACACCTACTCTCTCAAGTAAATACAACCTACATTTGTTGGTTTTGTAAATGTTGCCCATCAGCAATACAATGTTAAATGCATTTGGCAATTTAACTTACCAGGATGTGTCCCAAACATATATATGACAACATGTGAAGATTTATTACTCTAGTGAATATAAATATCACATCCCATCAAGGTCATTAATTCTTGCATTTTAGTTTTATATCATGTCTATGATCTCTTGTATGCATATTTGACATTGTAGACTTCTTTATTGTTATATCCTTGTCCTTATTGTTCTCTTTTAAAGTAAGTAATATGTTTGTCGATTTCACTACACTTTTAGTCATGTCAATAAGCATGGAATGCTCATTTGATAATGAAGACCATATATTGCCTTCAAAATCAAACATTCTCCATTACAAACAGATTTACCCCACAATTTAAAAGAACAATCACTCTTTTTTGTACCAGCAACACCAACATCCAAATTGTGTTTGTATTTCCTATATTTATCACTCCTTTCACAATCTAAGAGACCATATGTCTTCTTTCCCTACTGTCCATTTACTTTGTTAAAGCTCAACATTATTATTACAATATCAAGTCCGAAGGCCAGCCTACACATCCATTAAAGTAACTCATCTCTCGTACCAAATACCTACATAAAGGCATTATAACGTAATTAAACATATGTTTTGTCTCAACTCATTTACACAAATGAATCAAATTCTACTTACCTCATTCGTTGTAAAAGGTCTAAGGTAGTCTCCTTCAACCGATTCATCTTCAATTTTCACAAAATTCATTATATTAGTCTCTTCCATGTCTGACATGGAATGTAAATTTTACATTCTAAATTGTATAATTCTAAATAAAATTTGTTTTTTAGAATGTATTACATTTTTGGATTATATAGTACAAAATGCATAAATGTAATTCTTTTTTATATTCGCGTTATATAATTTAAGAAATTTCTAGATTGGAAGATCCGAAACTTACAGTAAAAAAATAAAAAAGAAACAACCACTATGAAATATCATCACCACTTATGAACCGCTACCAAGAACCGGTGAGTACCATTGAACACCACCAAAACAAACTACAGACTTCACAACACACGAAAAATAATCCAACAAACTAAAATACTCCAATTTTATTTTTGTTTCACAAGGGTATATATGATATTTCAAAGAATATAGCAGTCTAGAGGTATACACGGAGGTGCAGGAAGTAGCAGCCGAGTTTAGCGCCTCCTTCAAAACCTTCTTTTCTAAAACCCTTAAAAGATAGTTTGAAAAGACTTGAACATTACTTTGTAAAGGGGAAAAAAACATCACGAGAGACTTTTAAAAAAGAAATATAAATTTCTCTAAATATTAAAATTAGCTTATACACAGTTTAGAAAATTTATATAAGAAAGTTTAGATAATTTAATAAGCGCATAACTTAAGTTTAACTTATAAATAAATTTAATTTTTGTTTTGTTTTGTCCTAGAAATCTTTATTGCGAAGTTTGTTCAAATACTACAATGGATTTGAATGCATCCCTTTTCTCATGCTATGAGAAAAAGACACAAAATTTGTTTAGCGTTATCTCTGTATTTAATATTAATTTAATATTAATGTTCTTTAATTAAAAAAAAAGTAAATAGACCAGAAAAAATGACTAGTAACTATATAATCTGTTTGTATTCTCTCCGAATATTTCAAAATTTAGTTCGTTTTCTCTAAAAATAAATAGGGAAACGTGTTTGTCTTTTTAATTTTTAAAAGAAAAAATTTTGCTTGTGTAGGTGACTTACTTTATGGATAGACTAAAGGTAAAAAAAGCTTAAAAGACCAAGTGGTGCGTTTTAAAAGAAAAGAGACATTTTGGAATGACTAAAATTAAACTATAATAGTTATTAAATGGAAGTTTAATTAAAAAATAAATAATTTAATCTTGAAAATAAAAAATATAAGTAAGGTAGTATCCAAGAAACTGATAATTTCTGTCATATTTAATTAATTAAATATAGAAATGACATATGAATTGGTTATAATAGATATAGATATTGTTTCAACTAATTTCAATTTTGACGAATATAATTACATTTTTTTAATATTTAATAAAAAAGTATATTAAATATTTGATAATTTTTTTTTCTAATTTTTATTTTTATAATGGGATAAAACTTTAATATCAGTTAAAAAATAAAAAATTTAGAATAAACTTTTAGTTCAGAAAATTAGATAATCAATCTCGCATCTACGTTTTTCTTAATATCCCGATCAAGTATTCAAGTCAATCTAGAGAGCACCTAGTCCATTTTCTAAAGGGCTGGCAGCTAGTAAAATTTTCTCAGTCTTTGGCAAAAAATTCAACCAAAATAAAATATAAGTAAAAAAGTCTGAGAATTGTGTGGATTCTGCTCAAAATGTTCAGGACAATGCAGTATTAGTCTACCATTCTTCAATTGCTACTGAGGAATTCTGCAGTACTTGTTAGCAGATGCATTGAATGACAATTTTTCATATGACAAGTTCCTTTTCCCAATTGTTAATGTTCAATACTGGTTTGAATTGAATTAAAGATGCTGTACAATTGTCACAGTAAAATGCATTCAATGCAGCCTATGATGAAAGGACACTGTCTACTAATCCAATTAGTAGAGTAAAATTAGTTCATTCCGCTACATACACAGCTCAATGTGGAGACATCATTTATTTTGGTCTTTACTCTCCTGTTTCTGAACCTTTTCTCTATTCAGTTTTGAAATTACATTCTTCAAAAGAAAAAAAAAATCAAATCACTCTACCCATTTAAAGAATTTTGGTAAAAATATTAGAATTAGACAAGTTGCTTAATTTTGGATAAACTTTTAAATAATTATAGAAATGGAGAAATTAAAATGTTATAAATGAGTTGTCTTTTCAATTCCAAGGCTATGTCCAAAATTTATGAAGCCAGTTCTAACCTCTATTTTTAACACATCTCAACTCCTGTGTTAAAAACCTTAAAGTTTACACAACCCATAATAAGTAAACTGCTTTATCTCCCACCCAAGCAAAGCCACCACCATAAAAGACAAATTACCAGACACTAAAATACACTTTGTTAGTAAATAGTAAAACCTTAGTCTCAGGACAGAAGATCCATATCCATGCATAAAAGGTAAAAGAGGGTAGAAAGAGAAGCAATTTAAAAACCAGAGAAAGCAGAATTGACATCACTCTTGGAACATTATAAAGCAATGAAAGAGGCTTCACTACCTAATACTAACCCTCTGAGCACGTTATCAGAGACTGCCTGTGACCTCTTCCAGCTTCTTGCTTTGGAACTCTGGTCACCCTCTTGGTCCATACGTTGATTATAATAGAAACTATACAAAGTAACCAAACCAAACACCCTTTTACAATACATGGTCCTGTCAATATCCACCACCCACAGAATTTTCCTTCCATTTGCGTGCACATGTCTCAAGTACTTTACTTCAACCAATCAAACCCCTCACAGAAACAGAAACCTCAAATCATAAACCATAGATTGCTCCTTCACAATGTGATGATGCCTCTAGATTGAAACATACACAACAACAACAACAACAACCACGTGTCTCAGAGGACAATACAATCAATGGTCTCACACACGATCTAGAGGGGCAACGTATGCTATATAAGCAAACTTAATCTGCTTTCCTTCTATACCAAGCCATATATGATATACTAACACCAGTTTTTTTCTCCTTTTTACATCACATTAGTACCACTACTAGTTAATACCTGTGGAACAGGCTTTAAAGAGTTCAGAAACATAAATGAGACCCTCTAAAGATTAACCAAAAAGAGGTAGAAAAAGTAACATCACATGCAGAATATTAATTAAAGGTCCTAAAAACTATTTAATGGCCGTCTTAAATGGTGCTGCTTTTGCGAACAACATAGCGATAAGCAGCAACCTTTTTCCTCCTTGAGGCAGTGTTATCAACTGAGAGTACCATCTTCCCAGATTCTTTTGATGTGAATGAATTGTGAATTGCTTCTTCTGAGGCTCCCATCTTCCTTGGCTTTTCAACTGCTATGGTGTAGCTTCCTTCAGCATTAGGCACAAATTCAGCACTGTATTCCAAGTCCCACCCTCCCACTACAATGTCCCATGTGATTGTTGCACCAGCCTAATTCACCCAACAAGAACTAAATTACCAACTACTCTTCCATTGGCAATAAAACCATCAAGGCAAAATTTAATACATAGAAAATGAAAAAACAAAGATTATTATATCTCAAAAGGAACCAGTTTATTTGCATGCCTGTAAGACTAATCATAATCTTAAAAGGAACAAGTTAGGCACATTATTGAGTTTAATTTGTATGCCCTTTTCAAGCAATCAGAAATGAAGTGAAATGAAAGATAGCTATTATACAAGTCAATAAATTTCATATTTAGATAGTGAGTTTTGAGTGGGTGTAAAATGTGACCTTGTTTAGAAATAAATAAATAATTGTTCAAAGAAGGAAAAACAGGTTATTGTTTCTTTAAAAAAAGTTGATGGAAACATGCACCAAAAGCAGTGGGTGAATCATCACCTCAATTCCTTCAATCTGTATGTTCACTTTCTCCCCTCCTTTGATTGTGAACTCAGATGCAGGTTTTGGGGGACCATTCGGCAAATCACTGGGCCGTTTCAGTCCTCCATACTGAACAGGAATATCCTCAGGCCTAATAAATCTGAACACAAGGAAACAACTCCCTTCAGAAAGCAAACCCAAAATGGAAATAGAAGGAAAGTTGGAATTATATTCGTTACCACAGAATGAAACCGAAGAAAGACAACTTAGGTAATGATAATGTTTATGAACAAAATCTAAGAATAGTAGAAATTAGAAAGTAGACAAGATCTCAGAAGCATTTTTAAATCTTAATATAGATTTAAAATATGAGTGGAGCCAAAATGCTTTAAATTAGTAGGGTTTTGAATTGCAGAAGATTTAAACAGGGGAAAAAAGACAGAAAACGGATAAACTCACTTGTACAGTGTCTCTGCAGCATTTCCTTCCTTAGAGATCACAAACTTGCTCTTGGTTCTCTGAGTCAGAAACGGACTGAACATTGAATACAGCATGCTGAAGTACCATGGCACGTTGATGAAAATCTGAATCCCCAAAAGCCAAACCAAGGAAATGAGAAAAAAATATGTTTATCAGAAAAAGGTGAAAATGTGTGTCACAGTTACATAAATGTCATGCCATTAATTGAGAGAAACCAAAACGACAAACTTCAACACGTTCCAAATTGGAAGAAAACAACAAAACCACATAAACCTTGCGAGCCACCATTTCCGGGTAGTTGTCTTGAAACAAGGAGAGGATCTGGTTGGAAGCCACCCTCAGCTCTCTCTTCGGCATGTTCTTGAGGTCTGTGACCTGAATGAGAGAATTGACTCCACCAGGCTTGAAATGAAGAACCTTGATGCCTCTCTCGAGGACTTGAACCCTCCACCTGAGGAACTTTTTCAGCTTCTCCTCATCACCAAAGACCCTCTCATACATTTCCTTGTCCTTAAACATTCCATAAGCATTGTAGCACACAGGGTGACCCTCTTTGTCATACCCTTGCATATATGCTATCACTCCTTCAAGCTCCTTGAACCCCAAATCCTCTTCCAAAATGGTGTCAGCACCAAACTCCTTCCTCCAAGCAAGACACTTTACAAGCATATGTAGGGCATCACCAACCCTGAAGTCCCTTGCTCTAAGAAACTTCAGGAGAATCACATCAGCTTTGTCATCACCTCCTAGGAGGGGAATGCCCCACATGGAGGCATCAGAGGGAGAGTCGTCAAAGGAAGCTTTGAGCTTCTCCTTCAGCTCCTGAAGGGCTTTCTTCTCCGAGGACCTGAGGAGGGAGACAAAGTAATTGTCTTCTTTGAAGGAAGGATTAGTGGAAGCTCCTCCCATTAGGGTGGCAACAAAGCCCTTCTTGTAAGGCTTGGGGGAAGCTTCTGGAAGGTCCTGGAAGCTTGTCTTCTGGTTTTGGAGGGACAAAGGAGATGAAGCGGTGTCCATCATCAAAAAAGGGATTTTGAGAGAGACCCAGATGGAATCAATGCATGAAATGGGAAATGCAGGATAATGGGATGGTGATTCTACGCAAAAGCACTGAACTTTCTCTCTGTGTGTGCTTGAGTGAAGTATGTGGATGATGATCGGAGAAAAAGGGTTAAGAGGGAGGAAAATGACAAGGAAATGAGCGAGAAGGAGAACAGAACAAGAGAGTTTTGAGGCGAGATTTGAGTGTGGGGTGTTGAGTGTGTTTGTGACTTTGTGTTGTGTTGTGTTGTGTTTGAATGAGTGAGGTGAGGTGAGGGAGATAAGTGTGGTTTGAGGAAGAAACGAATTTGAATGTGGTGATGAGGGAGTAAATGGAGACAGGGATCGTGGCAGAGAGTGAAGGCACGCGTTGTTCTTTGGCGAGTGGGGGAGTTTTGAGTTGTGTTGCGGAACAGTTCAGAGTTCAAAGGAGAAATCTGGGAGTTTATAATCTTGGGTTATCTTGCTTTAATTGTTTTCATCTTTTTTTCATCTTTAATTTAGTAAGGTAATTAGATCACTTTTGAAGTAGTATGGGATCTGCATTGGTATATTATGAATCTTATTTTATTTTATGTAAACTTTTACATTATTATGTCAGAAGGTGTATAAATTATTTTTTAATGATATGGATTTTAAAATTTTAATGTGAATATAAAGACTATATGTATCCATTTTTAATATTTTCTTTTAATTTTAAAAATTTAGAAATAAGAAATTGAGTAAAACTTGATAAATTTGGAAGATTTTACAAGATGATAGATCAATTTTTTTTTTCTTCCAGGAAATTATATAACAGATTTTAATAATTTAAATTTTAGTTAGAGTGGAAATTGATATTTTGAGGATCAGGTAATATAATTGATTTCATTGGTAATTATGCTAATAGAAAACGAAATTCAGGGTTTGAAATAAAAAATATGAACAAATAAATTAAAATTTGCTTAATTTGAAAAAGAGACTAGATTAGATTAAAAAATTAAGAAAAATACACGCGGTCTAAATTAAAGAACTATTATATGTCCAACAACAATTCAAAAGAATTTCCAGGAAGGAATCAATTTGTTTTTAGTATAGAATAGGCAGGCCTTAAATAAGAATGTCCATAAAAACCACTATTCCAGTCTGTTAAAGAATTTGCAATAAAATTAAGTCTTATAAAAGTAGATTTACCATTTAATAAGTTGTTCTGGAATATACATTTCTCGTAAATTTAATGATAATTTTCTAATCGTGTTTTGATCTAACTATACCTTTTAAGTGTTAAAAGTCAAATAAAAATATTTTTAAGCATATATTTTGTTAGAAAAACGTGTTATGTTAATCCTTATAGTTTCCACATATATCATAAAACTAGTTTTCAAATAAAAACTAAAACAACAAATTTAACCTAAATATTTTTCATATTTTTTAAGCAAATTTGTCTTGAAAGTGATGTGAACAATGTAAGGAAGTATGTACGGAAAATGTAGGAGAACTGAGGAGAAGAGTGAAGTGGGAAGGGACCACCTTTCCCTCCATTTCCCTTTAGAAAAGATATACAAAGGGTCACTTAATTATCTTTTATTTTGATTTTACAACTATATATATATATATAAATTTTTATGTTTAAATTTTTTTATGTAACTAATATTTTTATTCTTACAAATATTAGCAAAAGTTTTACCTTTTCATAAAAATTAAATTAATCATGTCTTGAAGTTTTACGTAATCCAATATTTAATGGTCGTTTAATTTTGTTCGTCCAATGAGTCTACACAAAAATTAGAAACCTAAATATGCATATCAACAATTCCATCAAAGAAAACAGACACACAGGTCAATAAGATAAATCAAATTGTAAAAAATGTTAATAGGTTTCCTTGCTTGAAGTAGAAAACCCTATAACTCAAAGTTGTTCCTTAGCGCTCTATTTCTCACAAGATGATCTAACTATGCAATTAAAACTCCAATCAAAAATCTAAACATTTCCTTATTATCATAGACAAATAGAGATTCATTTTGAACTATTTTGAGTTACACACATTGAACCATAGGCCACATGCAACTCAAAACACTCTTTGACCTTAAAACCCAACAAAAAGTCAACTTATTGTATTATTAACTATGATCATATGGATTTGTACTTGTAGAACTCTCTGCTAGGATTTGTGGTCTTTGATCTTCAAAAGGATAAAGAATAATGTCATAATTCTAGAGAGAATGTAGTGGAAAGCTTTAGATAGAATGTGAGGATAAGACTTGTTCAAGTCATTTTCTAACTCCTACGTAGAATCACTGATCTTAGCATCCCACAAAATCCTCACTATAATGATAGTCTTTCCTCTTAGCTATTTGGTCTAATGATCTTCTATTCTTATTGGTTCAACATCGATTAATAGATCTTCTCCTACTTAAACCACACAAACTTGCAATACATGAGAAAGATCTGCCACATACTTCCTTAGTTAAGAAACGTGAATGAAGATTTGCCAATTGAGGAGGTAAATAAATTTCATAATCTATTGGATGAATCCTTCTAAAAATCTGATAAGGTTTTAGGAGATAACTTTTTAGACCGTATAGCTCTTCCCACCCTAGTGGTCAGAGTTACTTGCACGAAAACATGGACTCTAGTTGCAAACTCCAAAGGTTTCCTCCTCTTACTAGCATACGATTTCTATTTTCTTTCAAAAGCTTTCATCTTTTCTTGTATCTGCTTGACTCCAACATAAACTCTCTTTCTTAGTACCAACACAAAGGCGTTTTACACCTTCTACCATACAAAACCTCATATGGAGCCATATCGATACTTGTATGATAATTGTTGTTGTAAAAAAATTCTACTAAAGGTAACACCTCATCCCAAGCACCAAGATGATCCAACAAACAAGTTCTCAACAACTCTTTTAGTGATTGAACTCTTTGACTATCCATTTGTATGAGGATGATAAGCAGAGTTCATTCTTAACTTACTCCCCATAGCATCTTGTATTGTCTTCCAAAACTTATATGTGAACCTAGGGTCTCTATCAAACATAATACTTGATGGTACTCCATGTAACCTTGTTATCTCCTTAATATACAATTGTGTCAACTTAAACATAGACATCTTAAGATTAATAGGTAGGAAATGTGTACTCTTAGTTAGTTTGTCTTATTAATGATTATGCTTTATGGAAACTGTTGAGGAGTTAAAGAATGCTTAGACTCAAGAGTTTCATTAAAGACTTACAAATTTAGTTTTTGAAGCCATGTAATTTGTGTATATTATTTAAGATAGTTAAATTAGTAAGTCAAAAGTCCTAAGACAGACCCAAGCAGCAACATTGGATCACTTGAGAAAAAACAATATTTTCAAAGCAAGTTATAATAATCGATTATTACAGAGAAAAATATTTTTTTAGAAATGTTGCGAGAATAATCGATTGTTGCTTATAATAATAAAATATGATTTTTCCAAAGCAAGTTTTTTCTTCTATAAATTAAGCAAAGCTCTATGTTTTCAAGAAACCAAATCTATATTGCGAAAATTAGCTTTGTCACAAGCTTTAGAAAACTAAGTGTGGGTAGAGCATATCATTTCACTAAGTGTGATCTTAGGTGATAAGGTATTGTTGTTGCTAGGTAAAGTTGGTCATCATTTGTGTGATTCAAATGAGGTGTTAATTCTTTGTAGCTTCAAGGAAAGTGTTTCTTTGTCTCTTGTGTGACTCAAGAGATGTGTCTTCATCCTTTGTAAGACTCAAAGGAGGTGTTCATCCCTTGTAGATTTCAATGGAATTGTTCTTACACATATTTGTAATCTTAGTTTGCTTTTTAGTGATTAGTTAATCTCTCTTTTAAGAGTGATTAACAATTGGACATACAATACTTTGATCTAAACCAATATAAAATAACTTTTGTAATTTTTTTCCTACTCTCTTTATTTAACTGTTGTTATTATAAACAAAAGTTTTTTTTATTGTAACTTTGATTTTGAAAGGGAAAATTTTAAAGTATAAACTTTTATTAAAAAACAATTCACCCCCTATTGGTTTTGTCCAACATAAATATTATGTTGTGTAACAATGCTAACATAGCACACAACCTAATCTCTGATGACAAACGTTACAATAAACCTCAAAAGGTTTACCTATTGTTATGGGATTGACAAGTGTATCGGATCGTACAAGTAATAAAGTGAAAAGTCCAAATATCGTTTCCCAAGAGGCTTGTGAAACACTTGGCAACTCTTGCAATTCATAACTTAAGTAAAACACAAATTTCACAAAAAACAAAAATAAAACTCTTTGTATTTTTATCAAACATATGGTGTGCAACAACATATGATAAAGGCTTCATTGGGATTGAGTTTCATGATCCAATTCAAAGCAAAAACACCAACAAATATTCTTCTGATTCCTACTATAGCATTCACACCTTATGTAACAAGTTCATAACATCCATTTTTACCTCTTTTTGTGTGTTTATTGTCATGAATAAATCAAATCCTTCCTATCTTTTATCTTGTTATATTCTCAAGTTTAATGTGTTTTATATTATTTTGTGTTTTAGCTATTTTATGCTTGTTTTACTTCTAATCTCTCTTTTTAAGTGTGTAAATAAATGAATAGGGAGCAATTCTAGTGGATGAAAACAAGCAAGAACCCAAGATAACATGTTTTGGAAAATAAAAGTTTGATTTTGAGCCAAAGACCTACGCTGGGAACCAAGGAATCACGCCTAATGCTTCAAATACAAAATGTTGTAAAACTGCACAAGGCTGAGCGGTGGAAAGTGAGGCTAAGCGCCACAAGGCTAAGCGGTGGAAAGTGAGGCTGAGCGTCATCAAGGTTGAACAGTGAAAAAGTGGGGTTGAGCGCATTCAATTCGTAAAATTTGTCACCGAGCAGTGGAGACGTGTCACCAGGCGGTGACTCTCAAAAATTGCCAATTTTGCAATTTTCCTGACCACGCCCGACGGTGCTGAGATGGTGTCAGGCGGTGACGATGCTAATAGGTCGAAAATGGGTATTTAAACATGTTTTCTCATGAAGGTTCAATATCTCTTCTTCCTCCCACGACTTCTATTCACCTAGAGCGACTAAGAGAGGCCCTTGGAGGTTGATTGAGGTGTTCGGAAGCTCTCTCACTCCTCCTTGGGTCTTCAATCTTCATCCATGGTGTTTTCCCCTTTTTGGGTTGATGAGAGAGAGGATCTATGAATTGGAGGTGTTGATGCGAATGGGAGGCGTAATTGGAGCATGGAGTAGCTGCCAAGAACCTTAGGAGAGGGCTTGCATCTTCTCTTTGGTTTCCATTTCTTCCCTATCTCTCTAATTTGTTAAACCTAGGTTCTCCACCATGGAGAGCTAAACTTATTTATTGAGATTAGATGTAAGGAACTGAATTCTTGTGTATTTTGTGATGTTAATCCATATGTTTTTCCATTTCTATGTTAGCATTTGATTTTCATGCTTAATGGTTGTTTTGGTTTGGCCACCCATGCATGATTTGTGGTTCTTGAGGTGTTGAAAAATGCCTTTTGAACCTAGAACTAAAATTGAATACCTAATGGAGCTTGTATCTAGAGATAGAACATGATTCATTAGTAATCTTAAGACTCTTGAACTTAATGCATGATTTCACTTGTTGAGGATTCAAGAAATTGGAACTTGATGAGTTAGAAGAGGAGGTATAGGAAAGTTTTAGATAGAACTTCTACAAAGAAAGTAGTTTTTCTGAAATGAAACTCGATTAATAAAATTATCGAGTGTCATCTTTAAAAATTGTTGGGACTCCAAACTCTTTTTTAGATCGTTAATGTTTAATCATCTAAAACATAAAATGTAGTGGACAATAATCTTATATTTAGTATTTTTTTTATTTAATTAAACATGCTCTCTCTTTTTTAATGGTTGTTGGTTTGATTTTAATATTGGCATGAAAAGAAAAGCTAAACAATTATAAAATGCATAGGAAAAAAGAATGAGTCATACTAAAAGTGGGTAAGTAATATATCTTGTATTTTTTACACTGCTATTTAACTATAAACTATTATATATAATATTTAATTTAATTTTTATAATAATATTTTTTAAAATCATACTAACAATATATTTTCTTTAGAATAACAGTGTACAACTTTTTAGACACAATACATATAAAGATAACTAATATTCGTAAGATGTAAATGAACAAAAAGCTTTAAACTTGGTTTGGAAGCAACCTTAAAATTTAAACCATACGAAAGAACATTATTTATATATCCCATAGTGTGTGGTCAAATGAATCATAGTACACAAATTATAATCATATGGTTGATGGTCCTGAAAACCAGTGAACCAAAAGACTATGTATTAATGTCATTGGAGGGTCTTGCTCTGATTACAGTTTGACTATAAGTAATCAGTGATCCCAAGCATGCAATGTGGTAGATTTTTTAATAAACAAGAAAAAGATATAATATTTTTTATAAATTAAAATTAGTTTATCTTAAGTTAGAAATTGAATTTGAAAAAAACTAACGATGAGTTTTTTTTATATATATAAATTAGTTTGTACATAAAATATTTTATTTTAGTTATCTTTTTATTTGCTTTTTATAATAATAATAATAATAAGTTTAATAATATTTTTAGTCTCTCTATTTCCTTTATTCATTTTTATTCAAAATAGTTCCTAATTTTTAAAAAGATTTAATAAGATATTTTATAATATTCGTATCATCTTTTCATTGAACCATAAACTGAGTAATAAGATGGGTGATTGAATAAGAAAATGTTCAAAATATAAAAATTATATTGAATAAAAAGTAAATAAAGAAAAATATATTGAATCATTATTATTATAAATATAAAGACAAAAGATATTGTTAAACCTAATAATAATAAAAATAAAAATTCGCTGAAACATATCCATAGAACGTTTGGTAGATTAAGAAGAAAGGCTATGTAAACTATTATTTATCTTAGCTTCTTTTAACGATCTCATGTTGTTTTCTTTTTCTAAAATTATTTAAAGAGAAATTTATTAAATATGATATTATAAATAACTATAGTGTAATTTATTTTCATAAAATTTATTTATAACTTGAATGTTGGTCCCAATTATATAATTAATTTTAGTTATATTCCACAGAAGATAAAATGTTCCTCACATGTGGAATAATTTGTAATAAGAAATAGTGTGACCGTGCTATAAAAGTTAGCTTTACAGGGTGTGATTGTCCACTAAACTGCATTTGTGGGAACATTTAGCCCCACACTCCACATAATTTGTATCATATTATATTATATGGTATGAATGTGTCAATTAATTTTTATATCACTTTCACTTCATTGTCCTTATCCATTGTACGTTTTCAAACTGAATTTGAGTTGTGTATATACATATATACATTGGTTCAAATTTCTTCTTCTCATTTTCTTTATTTTATTTGAAGGTGTATGAGGTTGACTAAAATTTAAGTCAATGGTATATGAATGAGAATTAATTTTATAAAACTAAATAAATAATATTATAATTTATTTTTAATAATATTTATTAAATATATCTATCTCGTACCATACCATCTAGTTTTATATTTTATACCTATATGTTTCTCATGTGACCAGTGCTTTGATAATTTTAATGTAGAAAAAGATAGATTGATAACCAACTTACCTATCTTTTAATAACATTGAAATATTAAATTAAATTATTTTACTGAAAATTAAATTATGCAATAAAAATTTAATAAACTAAGTTATAGAATTATCAGAAAAAAATAAAATGAGTTGTCGAAATAGTACGGTTCTTTCATTGTAATCCTCATGTTGAGGCACTTCTATGTAAAGTCACCAGCAACCTCCACCATTTCCTATGAGAGATTTCTCCATGAACCTTGACAACAACAATACAAGCTTTGATACCTTTAGACTAATATAAAAAACTATAAACAATGGTGTACCACATGAAAGAATGGTGCATAGTAGAATTTGCTTATTTACTGAAGTAATGTGTAATCATATCTCTTATAATCTTACTTTCTTATTGAATCAGAGATTTTAATAATTCTAAAAATTTAAAATATTATATTTAAATTATTTGTAGTTAATTTTTTATTTACATAAATTAATTGAATTTCTATAATATATTTTAAATTTAAAATTTAAAAAAAAGTATTACTCAAATTTAGATATTTAAAAATTTAACTTGTTCGATACACTCTGTGCGTATAATGTGTACAAAGAGAGTGTGATTAGTACTATAATTTCAATTTTTTTAGTGAATTTTAAATTTTAAATTTTTAGTTATTTAAAATAATTTTTTAGAATTTTTAAATTTAACTTTTTAAAAGTGTTTCATCCAAATAATTCATTTTATTTAAAAAAAAATTTAATTTTTCAAATGAATGAATAATTCCTTTAAATCGACTAATCCAAACACATTATTAGGTTCGAAAATTACTTGAAATAAGAATAAACATTTTTTTTACCTTATGAATATTTTATTATTTATATGATGCATTATGAAGTGTGCTTTTTGCGTAAAAACAGAACAAAATGTTAAGGTTTGAAAAAAAAAAAGGTTGAATTATGTTTTAAATTTTTTGTAATGTATACTTTTTCATCAAATAGTCAAAAATAGTCAAACGATGGTTCTTAGTTGAAAAACTATTTGTAATTTTTAATAAAGAAAAAAAGTTTACTCTTTTAATTTTTGTATTGGTTGGTCTGACGATGTAAAATATGTTCAATTCTAATGAATAGATTAAGTTTCACTTTGTAGACTATTACTGCAAATTACAAATAAATAATTACTCGAAATACAATTATTTTTTATTAAAAACTAAGAATATTATTTATAGTGCAGTCACTCTTAAATAAAAATTGAATATTATTTGAACTATATTTACTTTTATAGAAAATATTGCTTTAACACCAATTATTCTTGAACTAAGACACCCACCGATTTTTTTTTTCTTATTTTTTAGAATGCAACCATTCTAGTTAAAAGAGTATAATTGTAGCTTACTTTGAAGTAAAACCTTGTAAATAGCTACATTACTGCAAACATATACTCACATATATTCCTCTTTTATTAATCGGTCATTCATATATAAGAAATTTAATTACACATCTAAGAAAAACAAGAGAGATCTTGAAATGTAAAAGGAGATCAAACTTACCCTAACTTTGTGTTTGGAGTTAGCATTTCAACGATGCTCAGAAATTAAAATGTTTTATATTTGAATTGCCTACAATTAAATTCCCTTCATTTTTTAAATAACTTGTTTGGATAAAGAAATTAAAATACCTTATATTTCAATTTCTTGTTTGGAAAAAATAATTGAATTTCTTAAGAGATAAAATTTAATTTGTACAATATTTATTTTAGGATTAATTATGTTTTGAGTTCATGATAAATTTGGAAACGGGCTCGACGACCCATATGGGTCGGATTGACCCGAATACCCAGCTGAATTGGTCTGACCCGACGACCCAGACGGGTCGAGCTGGCCGGAAAACCCAGATAGGCTGGATCGGGCCGATGATCCAAAGAAGCCTGACGACCCATACCTACTGGTTGTGCCTGTCAAGTTCGTCAACCTGGCCCGGCATGACCCGACCCAACTCGGGCTGGGTCATTGGCCTGGCTTGGCCCCACTAGGTCGTCAAGCCCACTCGACCCATATGGGTCGTTGGACCCGTTTGTGTCATTGGGCCTGCCTGACTAGTTTGTGTTGCTCGGTTGGCCCAAACCGGCTAGGTCGTTGGGTTGGTCGGGTACGTCTTCGTCGTTGGGTTCGTCTAGGTCGTCGGGCCGGTCGGGCCCGTCTGAGTCGTCGGGCCGGTCAGGCCCGTCTAAGTCGTCGGGCCGGTCAGGCACGCCTAGATTGTTGGGTCGGTCAAACCCGTCTAGGTTGAGTGAAAGAATTTCAAATTCCACTTTTTTTAGGGTATTTGAATTTCTTCTAATTTAACTAATTGAAATACTTCAAAAAAAATACATGCATTTTAAATGCTTTTTAATTTCTATATCCAAACAAAGCCTTTTATTACAAAGAATTCTAAATTCTCCAAATAAATGAATCACCCTCTTGAATTTCCTCATCCAATTAATTGGTTACTAAAGATGTGCTACTATGTCTTAACTTATGATTTTGGAAAAAACAAATAAATATAAAGCAGTAAGAAAATATAAATTTAGAGAAATTTTATAAAAACAACAAAAAACTAATTGTTTATATATAACTTTTTTTTAACTTAAAACATGTTTACAGTTAACTTTTACGGCCTGTTCTTTTGAGGGAATAACAATGTTTAACTGAATTTGGGAGCGGGGAATTATTTTTCAAACGTGTTCCATTTTACTAATTTGAAGCGATACGCGAGCGCTGATTTGAGGGATTGATAAATTATTTCATCCACGATAAAAGCAGAGATAAGCGAGTATTTGGAGACTGTTTACCATATTGCCCTTGCGTTTTGTTTCTTTCCAAAACATGTGAGAGGTGAGTTATGGTGTGTGATTGTTGAGTGCAGAGGGGGAAGAAGATGAGGTGGTTTGGGGTGTGATTGTGGTCGTGAGAGGTGTTGCGGTGGTGTCGTGAGCGGTGTTGCAGGGCTGTGTTTGGATGGCATGGGATGGCACCGGTGTAAGCTGGGATGCACTGGTGTTGTGTTGTTGAGATAGAGGGGATAACACTGATTACGTAATTGGTGCCTTGTTTTGTGAAGGACGACACCGGTTACCACACCGATGTCGATGGTTTTAATTTTTTTTTCTTTATTTTTTTTTACTTTTTTTAATTTTTTTTAATTTTTTTTAAAAAGTTTTTAAATTTTTTTTTTAAATTTTTTTAAAACTTTTTTTAAAACTTTGTTTAAAATTTAATTGTTTAACTTTCTTTTAAAATTTAATTGTATAATTTTTTTTTACATTCATAATTTTTTTTTTATTTTAAAATTTTATATAATTTTAATATTTTTTTAATTCGTATTAATTAATTATAATTATTTTTATAACATCAAATTCAAAATCATTCTCTTTTTTCATCAAGGATATTTCGGTAACTTTTAAATTTTATCTATTTTTACAATTTATTTTATCTATCACATCAATCAAATCTTTCACTAACTTTCATAAAACTTATCTCCAAATCCACTCATTTTACCCTCTAAATCCGCTAAAAAAAACACAAAAAATCATCCACCCAAATCTACACAAATTCATCTTCACACTCTCTCACATATCCATCCTCCAAAGGAACATACCCTTAAACTATACCTCCTAAAATGAATTGTCCTTTTAACAAAATTGTTTTTCTAAAGTTAACTTCTAAAAATAAAAATTTGAATTTCAAAACATTATTTTTTTTAGCTTTTTCCAACATTCAAGGTCGTGATTTATTTTATTGATGTTGTTATTTAGATTAAAACTTCAACTAAAAACAGTTTTTCAATGAAATTCTTGGAATGACAACTTCAAAATTAAAAAAATAAAATAAAAATTACAACCTTAGACACATTTTTTTAAAAATAATAAAAACATCATCGTATATAAAATATATATTTATTTATTTGAAGATGTGTTTCAAACAACTTTCTATATATTTTAGTTTAGATCTATTTTTCATAAATATTGTCAAAAAGTTATCCAAAAAATTAAAAAAATAATAAAACGTAACCGGGTATTCATTTGTATTATTAAATCAAAATAAAATATTTTGAAACCAAAAATCTGATATGATTTGTTTTTCATGAGGAAAAGGAATGAGATAGCGAAGTGTTTGACTTTATAGGAAGTTTGCTTGAAAGGAGGAAACAATGGTAATTACCGCACAGAAATAGAATTTTCAAATTTAATTTCTGTGGGGAAATTGGGAACATGGTGTGTGGTCCTCTATGGCTCCATCCAGGTTTGGTACACCCAAATACAAATTCAACAAACATTAATTTCACTGTCATTGTCTTTGTTACATTTTTTTAAGTTTAACAGTGTTGATTAACCCATTTGACTATTTTTTTTTTAATTAACACAGGTGATTTTGTTGTCTCTTGTTTAAATGAGTTGTCTAAATAATTATTATTTTTTAATTGATTTGGTAGCAATAAGTTTTTACTGTCATAACATTTAAAATAACTTAAGTTTTTCTTTATGTGAAATGGTTGTGGTTTTTTTTTTTACATGAAAAAACTAATTAAGTTAAATACATTTTAATAACTTAAATATATAAGGTATAATCGATATCTACATGTAACTCAACAAATCTCGGAAAAGTCACATCAACTAAAAATAACATGAGCCTATATAACATATGTAAATATAAATTTTATCTTACGATTCGATTTCTTAATAATAAACTTTAATTGAAATATTAATACTGTTTGTAACAAATGAAAATTCATAAATTTTTTATTATGGTTTGTTTCCGAATTTTAAAGGTTACATTGAAATGATACCGTTAGTATCATTCATTCACTAAGTATTATTTACTCTGTAGTCTGAAATTTTCATTATAATTTTGTCATGTACTTCAAAGAGTTAAAAAAATTGTGTATTTAAACTATCATCTACCTGAACTCTTGACCGATAAAAGACTATTACAATACTATAATACTTATTTTAAGTATTTTATCAATTTTAACCACTAAACACGACGAGGATTATACTTGTTACCGGACTTAACCCAACACTTTATAGTATTTTTGACATGTTAAGTCCTGATAAAATTCTCATTTTGCATCAAATTAAACTGCATGTTTCATTTATATATATATATATATATATATATATATATATATATATATATATATATATATATATATATTAAAATAATGGTTTAAGAAAGAAACAAAAGAGCTGGTAACTTTAAATAAAAAATCGATGATAGAGTGCCTACAACTAAATAATAAAAGACATAGCTATTTAAATTTAAAATGTTAATTTTGAAGAACCCACATTAACTAAGTGATTAGAAGACATTTAACAAGAATGAATAATTATGGCCACCTAGTGAATAGTAAGTGTCCACGTGACATGTATAGGATGAGTTTAACCAACTACTAACTCAAGGTAAACTATTCCTCAGAGGCATAATAATATAATATAACACCACAACAAATATTTAAAATAAAGTTCTTTTTTTTTAACACAAAGTAGTTGGTTTGGCACACGTGCTCTTTAATTTTAATCCTCGATCAAAGTAGTAATAAAAATATTATTTGTTATGTTCAAAGATGTTTTTTCTTTTTACGGTTTACATTATAGAAGTTATTGCTTAAAAAATGTAATATATATTTGATTTTAAGTTGATAATGAGTTTCAACTAAAATTTTTGATTTGATTGAATAATAAAAAATTCTATATGCATGTTTCGATTGGATTTGTGTAGTGTGATTTTATTGTTAATTCAGATTATATGATTATTTATGATAACATGATTATTTTGTATATTTTGACTGTTTATATACATGCATAGAAAAAAAAATCAAGTTTTAAGTTTCTATTAAAATTTGTTGTTTTATTGAGCTTTTCAAATTTTTATATTTTTAATTGAATTTTTATCACTAATTAAACTTACATGATCATTGGATTTTATAATTTTAAATAAAATATAATAAAATAAATAAAAGTTATAAAATACTAATGGTTCTTACAAATAGTCATTGTTTCACGTATTTATATAATTATTTTGATATTTATTTTGATATTTATTTTAATATTTAATTTATAAGTTAAAATAATTTTTATGAAGATAATTAAAATTTTAAAATATTATTATTTAATTTTCTAAGTTAAAAGTATTATATTGAAGACTGTAAAATTAGTTAGGTACACCTAGGGATGGCAAAAATACCCGTGCCCGCAGATATCCGCGGATAAAATCCGCGACGGATAGTTACTACCCGCGGGTATTTATTACCCGCGGGTAGCGGGTAACGGGTATTTTAATACCCGGTTATAAACGGGTCGGGTACGGGTATCATACTATCCGTACCCGCGGGTACCCGTTACCCGCAAAAAATTAAAATTAATATTTTATTTATATTTTATTAAGTTAAATTTAATTAAAATTAGAAGTAACAGTATATTTTATTATGTCAAATTTAATTATAATTATAATTATAATTATAATTTAATTTAATTTATATTTTATTTTTATAATTT
>Ga0214544_1003955_pt1 | contig 30132 bp, 17 predicted proteins | sample CNSS3metaG_FD_160074 | JGI IMG/M metagenome (GOLD analysis project Ga0214544, IMG submission 160074) | Root nodule microbial communities from cowpea collected in UCLA plant growth center, Los Angeles, California, USA - CNSS3 | ecosystem: Host-associated > Plants > Roots > Nodule | place: USA...
CTCCTATCTCCTTCCAAGAGCCTGAGTATCTCCTTCCAGGGGCCTGAGTATCTCCTTCCAGGGACCTGAGTATCTCCTTCCGGTGGAGAGTTCCGCTGGCTGGAGGCCTTCTATGTTGTCCACTGCCAAAGTGTCCTCTCCAATTGTGTGGGATAATTTAGGCGGGGAGCCTTCTATGTTGTCCACTGCCGAAGTGTCCTCTCTAGGTGTGTGGGATGATTTAGGCGGGGAGCCTTCTATGTTGCCCACTGCCGAAGTGTCCTCTCTAGGTGTGTCCGAGGATCTGGACAAGGAGCCTTATGTGTTGCCCACTGCTGAAGTGTCCTCTCCAGATGTGTGGGGTGAACTGGGCGGGGAGCCTGCAAAGCCACTTCGACGCTCAAGTTAGATATATGATATAGGCAGTGATAGCAGTAATAATGAACAATATGTTTTACCTCGTGAGCATTGTCTTATATACTACCTGAATGGGCCTGACTTCGTGGGCCTAGGGTTTGTGGTGTCCACTTGCTTTAGGACCCTCCTAATTAACATTTATTAGTCTAAATCTATTAATTTTGCCAACAAGGATATGTACTTCCAACCACCTGTCGTTGTACTTGTATGGAATGTTATTATCCCCTTTATGGTGGTGGATACTTAGGCCTTCATTTATAGTGTGTGGCACATTCAACTTTTTGGTTTGAGACATACTCCTTGGTCCGAGGTCCGAGGTGTCTTCTCCTACTTCCGAGGTGTCTTCTCCTGTCCACCACGTACACTAGTCCCCCAGAGTTAAGACTGTATTGTCGAAGACTGTATTGTCGACACTCTAAATGTGCTTTTAATGATGCTTTTTGGTTTCGATATGCTTTGTTTTGGTATATATTAATAGGCCGATTAATTCCCCTGCTTCTACTTTTGGGATGTTTCACCCTTTTATAGTTCTTCTCAATCGAGTATCCTACGAGGGAGTTGAAGGGCTTTGAGGAGTTTAAGTGGGCTTGGGCCCTTTAATGTGACCTTGCATAGGGAAGTGTGACCGTTGCCACTGTGTAGCCATTGGATCTTCTTAATCTGATGGATGGGGTGAGATTGGCTCTGACTCTTCCTCTCCTATAAATAGCTTTGACCTTTTGGGACCCCTTGTGGTCGTATTTGAAGTTGAGTCGTTGATATCGTGATTTTAGGCAGGTATGTCTTCGTCTTCTTTGTCTGATAGGTCAGCTACCAAGATCCACTCGGATCGTGTTGGGGCATCTTTGGCCTTTCCCTCCACTAGTAGTAGCACAACCTCTTCTGATGAGGAAGGAGTGGTAGGTTCTCCATCCCATTCGGGATACGAGTGGGTTGATAAGGGTGTGCGTGAATACTTTTCAAAGTATCAATCGTCCTCATCCATTCGCAAGTTTGCCGCTGCATACGCGATTTTGGATGAGGATAGTCCGGATGAGGCAGTGTCTTTGGATCAAGTTAGTCGTGCGGATAATGCTTGTGATGGGCGAGGGGGGTATTCTGATGAATTCTTTTTTATGTATTCCGTGTTACTGACAAGCCTGCATGTTCGACTACCTTTCGATGAGTTTACTGTCGGGGTGTTACGCATCTTAAACGTGGCGCCTTCCCAACTTCAGCCTAATGCTTGGGCCGCTTTGGAAGCCTTTAAGTTAGTTTGTAGAGCCTTAGGCTTGAAGCCCTCTCCTCCGGTATTTTTGCATTATTATAGTACCCGACCTAAGGAGCTTGTGGGATGGTTATCTCTGTTTGGGCAACCTAGGATAGGTCTCCTAGCCCCTTATTCTTCATCCTTTAAAAGTTATAAAAATACCTTTTTTAGAGTGGTGGTGAATCCTCCTGGTCGACCTTATTTCTTTGACGGTGATGTTCCTAAATTTCCTTTCTATTGGGCACGTAATCCACTGCACTATGATAAGTGGCTTCAGACTATGTTGTCTGCTGAGGATTGTGAGATCCTTAACTTGCTAGATTCCCTTCCTCGAAGGCTTCCTACTAAGCGTATTGTGGCTATATTGAATTCTCCTCGTCCCCGCGGGGATATGTTGGGTATGTGTCAACTTTTCTTGCTTTATGTTATAATGTTAACTTATCTTACTTTGCGTTTGTTGTTGCCAACTTTGATGGCTTCGCATGAGGGTGTGGGTGCTCGTCGAAAGAGTCGTTTTCAACTACTTCGCGAGAAAGTGAATGCTCGCAAGAAGGATGAAGATGCTCTTGTGGGCTCTAGTTCGGGTGCAGCTGGGAGGAATAGTGTAGGTGGGGTACTCCTCGACCTCCACCTGCTGCAGAAAAGAAGAGGAAGAAGACTTCCCAGAAAGGTGAGAGCTCGTCTCGACATTCCTCTCCTAAGTGTAGTCGAGTATCAAAAGTCATTGCTTATACTCGTTTGATGGGGACTGAGATGCAAATTTATGATGGCATGAGTATTACCATTTCCCAGCAGGAGGATGATATTATTGCCCACTCTCCCTTGCCTATCTTGATGAAGGCCTTCGCTGAATATCAGTCTCGAGCATTAGTGATTGGGAGGCATATAGGTCACGAGCTAGACAAATCAAGCCATGTGGAAGAGCTTGAAACGGAGGTATCGTCACTGAAGGTCGAGAAAGAAAACCTAATGTCTGAGGTGAGCAATTTGCGGAGCCAGCTGAGCCAAGCTCTCAATGAGAAGAAGTCTTAGAAGAATCGTTGTCTGGAGACCAAGGAAAAGGGGAAAAAGACCCTCGAAGAGATTGCTGCATCCAAACGTGTGGTGGAGGAGCTGAAGATTACTAATGCTGAACTGGATAAGGAGTTGTGGGAGTTACAAGAAAGCGTGATTAAAGAACATGAATTGGGTTTCAAGAAGGCATTGCGGCAGGCTGCTCTTCTGTTTAGCGTGCCTGCAAATGATCAACGTTTTGATGTTGGTAAGGACGTGTATTAGAAGTCTTTGGTTCGACTTGAGGATATTCCCCCTTGTCCTGAACATGCCGAGGATACTCCCTGTAGGGAAGATCGCGAGGGTGTTGATGTAGATGGGGCTGAGGGAAGAGACTAGGTTGTTAGCTTGACAAATGTTTTTTTGTGTTGTCGTTGGCTTTGTAAGCCCTTTTTTGACCGAATGGTGTGTAGCTTTTGGAATGTGTTTGTATAGGATTAGGTTTAACTTATGGTGGTTAAGTATACCCGGCCTATCTTGGTTAAACATCGTTGGATTGCCAAAGACGTCTCCGCTGATTGCTTGTATCACCTACTAAGTATTTTTGCAGTATGCGTTGATGAGAGAGTGAGGTTGTTATTCATGGCTGTAGTTTGCAGAGTTTGTATCCTTTTTGTTATCGCGAGTCTGTTTACTTCGCTTGATTGTACGACTTATATTGCTTGATTTCTTTGGTATTGGTACTATAGTGGTTGGACCGTAATATCTTAGATTGTCAGTGATTATTTTTGTTCGCGTACACGTTGTGGTGTGTGTAATTGACTTTGTGTGGGAAAGGTGTTATACTAGGGTCCTTCTAGGCAGATAGTCTTGATAAGTTTTCCTTAATCAAGAAATAAGGTTTTGAAAGATTCCACCTTGGTTGACAGGTTGTATCAACAAGTACTTGTGAGAGATAAGGTTTTAGGAGAGATCCTGAGTCGACCTGGGTTGATTGATTGTATCCACAAGGACTTGTGAGTTATGGGGTCTTAGGAGAGACCCTGAGTCGACCTTGGTTGATAGGTTGTATCAACAAGAACTTGTGAGATATGGGGTCTTAGGAGAGACCCTAAGTCGACCTTGGTTCATATGTTGTATCAACAAGAACTCGTGAGATATGGGGTCTTAGGAGAGACCCTGAGTCAACCTTGATTGATAGGTTGTATCAACAGGGACTTGTGAGATATGGGGTCTTAGGAGAGACCCTGAGTCGACCTTGGTTGATAGGTTGTATCAACAGGGACTTGTGAGATATGGGGTCTTAGGAGAGACCCTGAGTCGACCTTGATTGATAGGTTGTATCAACAGGGACTTGTGAGATATGGGGTCTTAGGAGAGACCCTGAGTCGACCTTGGTTGATAGGTTGTATCAACATGGACTTGTGAGATGTGGGGTCTTAGGAGAGACCTTGAGCCGACCTTGGTTGATAGGTTGTATCAACAGGGACTTTTGCAGGGAGGGGGTATATATGGAGATATTAAGATAAAAAATGTAGTGATGACAAAGTATTTTAAAAGATCGGAGTAGGAAAGAGTACCTCTAGTTGCAAAGTTTAGCTGTAATAAAACTTTAAATGAGTCACATTCCATGTCCTGGGACCTGGCTCGCCAAAAATATATTCCAACTTGTATGCTCCTTTTCCAACATCTGCAAGCATCCGGAAAGGGCATTGCCAATTCGCGAAGAACTTTTCATCTGTTTGCCTTGCATCACTATTCATTCTTCAAACCAAGTCACCTAGGTGGAACTTCCTTGGTTTGACCTTAGAGTTGTATCTTCGTGACATGCTTTGTTTTGCAGCTGCATATTGGATTCCTTTAACTCTTCCATTCGCATGTATTTTGCCGCTCTTTGCCTTAACTCAACCATACTAGTTGTTGGTCTTTTACACAGACTATCGGCAAAGGGTCTGCTTCTTAGTGCGTTAATCATCTGATGCAGGGCTATCTCTGGGCTCAAGTTATTGATGCTGAGGGCTAGCTTGCCGAGGCGCTCCATGAACGCTCTCAATGATTCCCCTGCCTCTTGCCATATGTTGATGAATGCTATAGAGGTGAGATCGTGTGGTTTTTGACGTAGCGAATTGCGCTCCAAACTGGTATGATAAGGTGTCGAAATAATCTACGAAGAATGGGGCAAGACGAGTGAACCAACTGAAGGAAGCACCCTTGAGGGATGTTGGAAAGACTTTGCAAAAAATTGTATCATCAGATGTGTAGAGTCCGATCTGGGTTAAGTACACATGTATATGCTCATATGGGTCGGTGGTTCCATCGTATCTGTCCATGGTCAAGGACTTCCATCCTCAGGGCAAGGGTGTTTCGATTATGCCATCCACAAAGGGGTGCTTATGCGCGCCCCGCCGTGGTGCCACGATATTTATTGTGCCTTCCCTAGGGGTATGAGTGTTGTGTGCGTTTTCTCCTGTTGTTTCCATATGTGTAGGCAGGGAAGTAACATGAGTCTTGCTTGGATGTTGTTGATCACCCTAACCCTCTGCATTTTCAAGCTTTCGTTTAATTCTAACATTCTCTTCTCGCAATTCAACTATCTCTTGTTGTATGGCTAAAATAACTGCCATCTGACTGCTCCCTGTTATTGCTTGGATGTTCTCGGTTGTTAGTACATCGGGGTCGTTACTTGTCATGTTTCTTGTGGACACCATGTGCACTAATTTGCCTCGACCCCACGGTGGGCGCCAAATGTTCCTACCGAATACCGAAGTACCCGCGAACACAAGTTATGTAGGGACCAATAACCTATTAAATGCACACGTCCACCTGCTTCAGCTTCTAAGTACAGGAGCCTAAGTATCTCCTATCTCCTTCCAAGAGCCTGAGTATCTCCTTCCAGGGGCCTGAGTATCTCCTTCCAGGGACCTGAGTATCTCCTTCCGGTGGAGAGTTCCGCTGGCTGGAGGCCTTCTATGTTGTCCACTGCCGAAGTGTCCTCTCCAATTGTGTGGGATAATTTAGGCGGGGAGCCTTCTATGTTGCCCACTGCCGAAGTGTCCTCTCTAGGTGTGTGGGATGATTTAGGCGGGGAGCCTTCTATGTTGCCCACTGCCGAAGTGTCCTCTCTAGGTGTGTGCGAGGATCTGGACAAGGAACCTTATGTGTTGCCCACTGCTGAAGTGTCCTCTCCAGATGTGTGAGGTGAACTGGGCGGGGAGCCTGCAAAGCCACTCCGACGCTCAAGTTAGATATATGATATAGGCAGTGATAGCAGTAATAATGAACAATATGGTTTACCTCGTGAGCATTGTCTTATATACTACCTGAATGGGCCTGACTTCGTGGGCCTGGGGTTTGTGGTGTCCACTTGCTTTAGGACCCTCCTAATTAACATTTATTAGTCTAAATCTATTAATTTTGCCAACAAGGATATGTACTTCCAACCACCTGTCGTTGTACTTGTATGGAATGTTATTATCCCCTTTATGGTGGTGGATACTTAGGCCTTCATTTATAGTGTGTGGCACATTCAACTTTTTGGTTTGAGACATACTCCTTGGTCCGAAGTCCGAGGTGTCTTCTCCTACTTCTGAGGTGTCTTCTCCTGTCCACCACGTACACAACGAGTTATATATTAGCTAGCAATGTTTTAATACCTTTCAAAACCTCAAATTTTGTACAAATTACATTTAGTAAGTTTCTTTCATCTTTGTAGAATTACTATTTTATTCTCATATTTTTTATTGTTTTTTTTATTTTTGTATTGTATAATATATTAAACTTTTAAGGTGGAAAACTATTTTTTTTTAATCCATGTGTTTTATTTAATAAATCTTATGATATTTTTTTATGGTAAAAAAAATTACAAATATATCTTTTTAAAGTATTATTTTTAAAATTTGTTACGTAATTACAGGAAAAGATTAAATTTAATTTTGTATTTAAACCCATTATAGGAAAAAAATGTTTTTTTCGTCATTAACTAAAATAATATTTATTATAAAAAGGTTATAATTAATTAGATTGTAATTTAAACTTTTGGACGCTATTAGAGAAAAATGATATTTCTTATAAAAAATTGTAATTATTTAAAATGTAATTAATTAGTGCTTTGTTTTGAATTATAAATTATTCAATTTTAATTGATTAAAATTTATATTATTAGATTAAATTAATTAATATATTATTTAGAGTAAATTTTGATTGAATATAAAAATTTATATTAATCATTAATAGAATTAAATTTAAAATATTATAAATTTGTTATTTATAAATTGTATTAGATAATTATGGTAAAAGTAAATATAATGAATATAAAAATGTATAAATTATTGGGATTTAAGTTTGAAAATTATGATAAAAATTTAATATTTATTGTTTTGTTTATTTTAATTTATTTCTGACCAGATTTCTGAAAACACTGTCCTACATGCATTGGGGGTGATAATAGAGATTTAAGTTTGAAAATTATAATAAATATTTAATATTTCTTGTTTTGATTATTTTAATTTATTTCTGACAGATTCCTGAGAACACATGTTGTCTTCCTATATCCTACATGCATTGGTGGTGATAGAGGTTAGTTTTTAAATATTGAATAGTTTATTTAAAAACAAAAACAGTTGTCCTCTACATGCATTGGTGGTGGTAGAGGTTGGCTTTAAAATATTGAATGTTTTTTTTAAATGGTTGAGATGGGTTGATGTTGTTTATTTATGTTTAGAAGAGGGTGATTCCTGGTTGTCATCTTCAGAGAGTTTGTCTTGCTTTGTTTGATTATTTTGTGAATCCAATTAAGTTTTGTTATTGTTAAGTCCTCAAAATTGAAGTTGTCCCAATTGGGTTTTGTTTTAAAAAATTTGTTCCAATTTGGTCATTATTGTTAGGGTATAACTCACTTAATTATGTGCCAGTGCCACTACCACCTTCTGGGTTTTTTGTTTTTTGTTTTAATTTATTTTTAACTTTTTTTTCTTAAATAACAACTGACACATGTCAAATTAGGGTTTTGCCACGTGTTAGTTTGTGTGTTTTTTTATTATAAAAAATTGCCTTGTGTCAATTGTTTATGTAAAAAATATCAATTTGATCCATATATTTGTATTTTATCTCAATTTAGTCCTAATTTTGTATGGTAAAAATAATTACAAATACATCATTTTAAAATTTATTACATAATTACGGGAAAAGATTAAGGTTATAATTAATTAGATCGTAATTTAAACTTTTTTAAGAGAAAAATGATATTTATTATAAAAATTGTAATTATTTAAAATGTAATTAATTAGTACTTTGTTTTGAATTATAAATTATTCAATTTTATTTAATTAAAATTTATATTATTAGATTAAATTAATTAATATATTATTTAGATTAAATTTTGATTGAATATAAAAAATTTATATTAACCATTAATAGAATTAAAGTTAAAATATTATAAATTTGTTATTTATAAATTGTATTAGATAATTATGGTAGAAGTAAATATAATGAATATAAAATGTATAAATTATTGAGATTTAAGTTTGAAAATTATGATAAATATTTAATATTTATTGTTTTGTTTATTTTAATTTATTTATGACCATGTTCCTAAAAATACAGATTGTCTTTCTATATGCATTGGTTGTGATAATAGGGATTTAAGTTTGAAAATTATGATAAATATTTAATATTTTTTGTTTTGTTTATTTTAATTTGTTTCTAACTAGATTCCTGAAAACACAGGTTGTCTTTCTACATGCATTGGTGGTGGTAGATGTTAGCTTTTAAATATTTAATAGTTTATTGAAAAAATACAGCTGTCCTCCTACATGCATTGGTGGTGGTAGAGGTTGGCTTTAAAACATTGAATGTTTTATTTTAAATGGTTTAGAGGGGTTGATGGTTGTTTATTTATGTTTAGAGGAGGGTGATTCCTAGTTGCCTTCTTCAGAGAGTTTGTCTTGCTTGGTTTGATTATTTCCTGAATCCAGTTAAGTTTTTGTATTGTTAAGTCCTAAGATTTAAGTTGTCACAATTGGGTCTTGTTTTGAAAATTTTGTTCCAATTTTGTCATTATTGTTAGGGCATCACTGACTTAACTATGTGCCACTATCAACTTCTGATTTTTTTTATTTTAATTTATTTTTAACTTTTGTTTTCTTAATAAAATAACTGACACATGTCAAATTAAGATTTTGTCACATGTTATTTTTTTTACTTTTTTTTTTATAAAAAAATTGTCATGTATCAATTATTTATGTAAAAAATTTCAATTTGATCCCTATATTTGTATTTTGTCTCAAATTAGTCCTAATTTTTTTTAAGTGGAGTAATTTCACCCCTCCCAATTTGAAACTGAGTTTAACTTTTAAATAAAAATTATAATGATATTTTTATTATAATAGATATTTTTAACCAAATTAAGTTTATTTATAGATAACTTTATAAATTGAGTCAATAACAATTACAAACATTTAAATTTTACATTTGAATTTTGTAATTGTTTTTAAATTTTACATTTAAATTTAAAAAGTTGTCTAAGAATTATTAAAACAAATTCTAAATAAAGTTCAATGCATAATTTAAATTTAAATAAATTTAATTTAGTTAAAAATTAAAAATATCATTATAATATTTATATAAAAGTTAAATTTGATCTCAATTAGGAAGGGATACAATTACTCCAGTTTAAAAAGAAATTAAGAATAAATTAAGACAAAATAACAAATATACCAAATCAAAATTTTTCACATAAACAATTGACATAAGACAAAACCATAATTTGACCCATGACATTTTTTTTGTTTTTTTGTAATTGAAAAATAAATCAAAAAAATTACAAGGTGACGTGTGGCATAATCCTAATTTGACACATGTCAATTGTTTTTTTTAAAGTAAAAAAAAAAATGAACTAACATGCTACGCTGAGTTAACATGGTCACTGGTGTCCTAATTGAAATGACCAACTTGGAACAAAAATTCAAAAATAAAGCTCAATTGGGATGATTTAAAATCTAAGGAGTAATTGAGTTTTTTTAACGAAAACATGACCTTATGAAGGATTAAACCTTTTTTATCTATCACATATATCACATCACTCACTACTTCTCATAAACTTTTCTCTCATTTCTTTTCAGATCTTATCATATTTTTCTTAATTCAAACAAGTCAACTTCACATTTCTTTCACCTTAAATTCAGCCAAATCCTAAACAAACACACGATTAAAGAGAGGAAGATAATATAAATATATTATATTAGATATAAATGATTTTTTTAATTGAATTTTATAATTAGAAATTACAAGTTTTAATTTTAGATTTTAATTAAAAATTATTTATGTATCAATCAATCAATATTCTAAATAAATAATGAGAGAAAATTTATGATATTAGGAACGACAAAATATATTTTACCAAATATCTAATAATAATCTTAACAAAATAAAGAAAGAGTTTGCCCCACTAACCTTTATGTAGAAATCTGCCGCTAAATATATGTATATAATATGTGTGTTTACACGTGCTTTTATTATATTTTTATATATTTAATGATTTGGATTAATTGTGTTCTTACACTTAAAATGTTTAATTGAATAAAATAACAATAGAATAAGTGAATAATTTATTTATAATTAAATTTTTAAAAAGGAAAAATATGAATATAAGTTGTATGCGTGTTTTTAATTATTTTATTTTTTATTACACTTGTTTATGAATAATTGAATTTACAATTTTTGTACACTAAAATTAACTATCATAATTTTGTACACGTTAACTTAGTAAGTCCGGATATCGAAAATAAAAATTTAAACTATTTCTCTTTCCATTATTAACTATTATATTATATACAATGTCATTAAGATTCAAATTTTCATGCAATAATTTAAAAAAAAATGCAAGATTAGGTTTAAATAATATTTTGGTTCATGTTTTGGTCTAGTTTGTTCAATTTGATCTTGTTTTTTCACATTCAATTTGGTCCATGATTTGATAAATTATGTTCAATTTCCTATTTTTTGTTGACATTGTTTTAATTAGTAATGGCATAAATTACATCCTGATAATGTTCACAACATGTGGCACTGTTCACACTATGATTACACATGTTTTGTTTAAATAAGTTCCTAATTTAGTTAAATTTATTCAATTTAATTTCATGACCTTTCACTGATGTCACCATTGAAGTTGTTGTTCTTAAGCGTGAAGGAACACTCCATCTCCACCACTACACTGCATCTTCTTCACACTTCATAATTTCTTATCTCTTTATTCAAACATTCACTCTCATTTTGTCGTGTTTCACCAAGAGCAAGAAAACCATGTATTTTTGGCATTCACTTTCAAAGTCTTAAACTCAAACTTCTCAAAGCACTACTATAATTCCTCTAACATGTTCTCCACACCTCACTAAACGAATGCAACAAGAAATCTGCTTCATTTGTGCCCAACTTGCAAGAAGTGATTGTATTGGTAATTGCAGAGTGGTTATAGTGGTGGTGGTGGTGGTTGTGGGTTCAGTTTGGTGGTGGCAGTGGTTTTAGTGTGGTGGTGGTTGTAGTTATGGTGTTGGTAGTGACAACGACAATGGTGGTGGTGGTGGTGACAGCGACAATGGTGGTGGTGGCAGTGGTGAAGGGTCATGAAATGGAGGGTGAGACTAAATTGAACAAATTTAACTAAATTAGGGATTTATTTGAACAAAACACAAACAATTATATTATTAACAATGTCCACTTGTACATTCTGTCGTTATCAATTTAAATGCGTAAACGGAAATGTCAGAATTGGATATAATTTAGCAAATCAATGATCAACTTCAACGCGCAAAAAATAAAGGACCAAATTAAACAAACAAGAGAAAAACAAGGACCAAAATAATATTTTAACCATAAGACTAACACGCGTAAAGTATTCCTCTAGTTTGACATCTTATATTGCTATTAGCAATTTTTTTAGATTGGTTATTTACAACTTATTTATTATTTTGATAGTCATTGTTTTCTTTGTATCCATAAAAATATATTTAGTGTTTTTTAAATCAATAATTATGTTTGTTTTTGAAGATGAGTTTAGAAGGGTTAGTCTAAGGGGAAAGAAAGGTAAGGGATAGGTAGTTTGGATTATGACAAAAATGGTGAAAAGTTATGAAAAATGAGAGATAAACTTATAAGAGTTAATGAGTTATGTGACGAGTTTAATAGGTTAGAAAATGTTTTAATTAATAAACATAGATTATTACTATTCTACCATTGATTATAAAAGTAATTTAAACTAAAATGTAATTAGTGTAATTATGGGTGACTATATTAATGAAATTAAGTAATCATTTATATATTATTGTCATTACTTTTACTATTAGTATTATTATTGTTGTTGATATTGTTATTGATAACTTTTTCTTCTCTTTCTTCAAAGTACAAGTCTAAAGCACCAACCCACGTGACTAGGGACAACAATGGCCCACTCCATCAGGGACCCAACACCAAACTTCCACTATCATTGTAAGACAAACACCACTACCACCACTACCACCACCATGACAACCTCTTGAACAATACCATCATCACGATAAGAGGACCACCACAAACTCCACGACAACACTTCCACCACAACCCAAACACACCCACCTTAAGACCATAACTACACCATGAAATAACTGCCAACACCAAGACACCACAATAGCCATCATTAAACAATCAACAACCCCCACCACACCAATAATATTGAACACCACCCATAACACAACAACACAAAGATCACAAATGAAACACCAACAAAATTAAAGGAAAATTGATTCTCATTGTTAAGTTGTGGACTTTAAGTATAACTCAAAACACCACAAATATGGCTTTTAAGGTGAGGTTTGCACCCACTTATACTACAAGCTCACCTTATTTTTGGTCGATGTAGGATTACCAACACCCCCTCACGTCGAGGTATATACATCTCTTGCGTGGGACTCGACATTAATGGGTAGTTCGATAAGCTTTAACAAATAACAAATTTTGCTAGGATTGATTTTAACAATGACTCTAATACAATGTTAAGAAGTTTACTAAACCGCACAAAATCAGCTTGTAGGGTGAGATTTGCACATACTTATATTCTACAAACTAGTCTCATCTTTAGCCGATATGGAACTTCCAACACCCATTACAACAAAACTTGTTCTTGGTGCAACTATCATCTTCAAAATAACACAATGAATTGGTTCTTGGCAAACAAGAAAGAGAAGGGAATCAATTCTCTGGATCCAAAATTAATTTTCTCAAGTGTTTGTGCCATTAATCCTTTCTCTCACCACCACATATTTGATTTAAGTCATAACCCTTACCAACCTCCAAGCTACATATATCAATTATGTGTAACTCACGTTGAAAACTTTAAAAACCAATAACCAACACTTTCAAACTAATTTTTCACTGATATCCAAAAGGGACACAAAAGTTTCTTTATTTTTTTGGGATAACTTTTCATCTAATATTTATTTCTACTTAAGTGACTTACTCATACATGCAAGTAAAATCTAAGTATCATAGAGAGAATAAGTTGTATGTATAAGACTATCAATTTTAACTCTTTCACCTTATATCAAACACGATAAAAGTTAAAAATTTAATTGAATTAAAATGTACTGCTTACAAGTAAAAAAGAAATATACATGCACTAAAACCTCATTAACAAACTAAATGATAAAAATTACAAAACAATGAATTATATATAATATTTGTAATATCTAATTATATATGATTTTAATTCTCTAAATTTATTACTGAAAATGTCCTTATCGGTTAACCAACAAATATACTATTTGTGTTTGGATTAGGAAGATGATTTGAGGAAAGATGACCGGATGAATTTGAGAGGTGAAAAAAAAATTGTGGTGTTGTTTAGACTAGGAGAGATATGATGAGATTTGAGATGAAAGTTTATGTATGATGAGTATAATAACTTAAAAAATGCTTTAATGGATAAAATTAGATGATTACCATTTTATCATTAAAAACAAATGTGATATAAATTTAAATTTAAATATAAGTACTGAAAATTATATTAAAAGGAAATTAAAGTTGTTATTTGTAACAAAAATAATTAAAATTGAAAAAAAAAGATATTTGTGGAAATAAATTTCAAATACATTTTCTTAAACTTAATTTAACTAATTTGTAATTAATATATCTTTTAATACCTAATTGAAATGAAATTAAATTCCTAAATAAGGTTATTGAAATTGTGTGTACTAAAATGATTAAATTTAATTATAATAGAATACAAAAGATTTATAAAACTTATTATCAAGTTACGATATATCTGCTTATACCTAAATGGAATTAAATCAGATTCCTAATTAAGGTAATTAAATTTTTATATACTAAAGTAATTAAATTTAATTCTAATAAAATAAAAAAAATGTATCAAACCTAATATCAAGTTATGATTTTTCTTCTGATTAACTAAATTATAAATAAAATAAAATAATATTTATAAAAAATAAAGTAAAATGTATGCAGAAAATATAAGAAAATAATTGTTGATGAATAGGAGAAAAAAGAAGGAGATAAGTAAATAATTTTATAAAAACTTGTAAAAATAACCATTAATTTTTAAAAATTTAACAAATAATTACGTACTAAAGGATAAAGTTGGAATTATGAAATGTGGACACAAAAGAAATAAAGTTGAAATTATATATATAGTTATAGATTCCTATAATTAAGGGTAAAGTTGGAATTATATATATAATTATGAAATTAAGGATAAAGTTGAAATTATATATATAGTTATAGATTCCTATAATTTACCAAAATATTAAAACACGTTATAATAAAATACATGTAAAATTAATACCACCTAAGCATTTATATCTTTATTTATTTATATATATATATATATAACATTTTTATTTATATCTATTCCATTTTTTCCTAAGGTTTTAAAAAAATAAACTTATAAAAACACAACAATCGAGTAATAAAACTTGCTAACAAAATAAATATTAACATACTAAATTAAAAATAGTCACTACATTCCATACACAAACCAAATTACATTAACATACCATGTCAAATTAACCAATTTAAATTAACAACATTTTCAAAATCTACAAAAAAAAAGAGTATAACATCACAACCATGCACTACCTAAAGGACAATTTCAAGCCACCACCTTTCTCAACAATCACACACCAAAATCTACAAGTAAAAAAAAAAAAAAAAAAAAAAAACCACGACCACCATCAACCACACACCATCATCAACAACCTCTATACCCAACAAGTAGCAAGCACACACTTTCAAATAACACAAGACATATCAATTTTGCATAAAAAACATGATATAACAAATATTTTCCAAATTCAAAGACCAAATAATTGATTCAAAACTCCATTCAAACACCATGGAACCGATTCTACTGTCAACACATATGATTGGAGATCGATTTCAGCCTCTAATATCAAACACATGAAACTCATTCCAACTCCAAAACAAACACATCTAATATTAATACAACTTTATCATACTTTAAGAATAACTAAATAAACCATAAAATATAAAGTAATAAAACTTGTACAAACCCCTCCCTAATTGAACGACCTGTAACTTTGATGCTAGTTACATCAAGTAGCATGTGAAAAAATAAGAATATATTAGGAAAATCATTAAACTACTGTATAAAAATAATTTTAAAGTACAACAATACACCATCAAAACAATATACCTTGAAAATGTCCGTTCTAAAACATTTGGTAATCAAATATATTACTATCATATTTATTTGATATAAAAGAAACAAAGTAATTTTGAAAAAAAAATCAAATGTTTAAGTTAAAATAAAAATAAATTACTTACTAATTATTAAATTTATCAATCAGGTCACCTAGTTTAATAATTTTATTATTTAAAAATTTATATTTTAATAACTTTATAATTTATAATTTTATAGTTGGAAATTTTATAATTGTATAATAAGCAGTTGATGTTTTTTTGTTTAGTAGATAAAAAAAAAAAAGAGTGGAGGAAGAAGGAGTGGGCTTGGGAGAAGGCAAAACATTAAAATTGGGTTTGAGAAAAAAATGTGGACTGGCCCAAGTCAGAATCGGAAAATAGAAGTAAAAGCAACGAAGAAGATCGGCGATTGCAGAAGAAAGCACACAGAAAACACAAAAGGGTAACGGAGGCATAAGCTTAGGAATAACGCACCCAACACAAAATAAGGGCACGGATCAATGACATGGCAATAAATTTAAATTCCCGCCTAAACCCCTGGTCCCTTTGATTTTCATTTCGTTTGCAATTGAATTTCAATTTCTGAATGAGCTTAATATCTCCCCGCATTTGTGCCTAGCCTTATGTCATAGTATATCATATCATTTCCTTATCTTTCTCTCTCTTCTTCTCTCCACCCAAACCCTAACTCCCAACCCTATTCCCCTCTCTCCGTACGTAATCCCTTCAATTTTTTTCTATTTTTCATCATTTTTTCATCGTTTTCATCGATCTTCTGTGACTTCAAGCCAATCAAACTAACCCCGTTGTGTTACTGCAGCATCTGCCATGAAAGGAGGCAAGTCAAAAACCGAATCTAAGAGAGGCGATGCCAAGTAAGTTTTCTTTGTTTTTTTATATTCAGTTGTTTATATCTCCTACGATTTGGCGTTTCCTGCAGTTAAACATACGACAACGTTATGGTTTACAACTTTCTGGATCTCAGATCTGAGATCTCTGTTATTATATGTTCCTTATGTTATTTTGATGTTATTATGTGTTCGTTGTGTTATTTTGATTTTGGATTTCATCGATTTTGTTTGGAATTTCAGACTTGCTGTGAATAAGAAGGGTGCGCCAGCCAAGGCCAGGAAACCAGCAGGCAAGGGCAAGGCTGCGAAAGACCCTAACAAGCCAAAGAGGCCTCCCAGTGCTTTCTTTGTTTTCATGTAATTTTAACTACTTTGTTTTGTTCTTCACAATCCTTTAAATTTTCATGCTATATGTGTTTCTTTTTGTGGGATATTGTTAGCCGTCTAAATTTGTTTAGTTGTCAAATGAAAAATTACATGTTTATCTTTATTTGATATTTTTATTTGTTTGCTGTGGATTTTGTATTGGTTAAATATAAAGATGAAAAATCACGAATGATGATTATATTATATCCTGGATATGCAGCTTGAAGGCTTGATATATTTATCTGGTGCATTTTCTTTTATCATGATGATGTTGTTGTATACTTGCTTTGTTACTTGTTTCTTATAATTTTTTATCATTAAAGGGAGGAGTTTAGGAAACAATTTAACAAAGAACATCCTGACAACAAAGCCGTGTCTGCTGTAAGTTACTTTTGTTGTTATAATCATGTGTTTACGTATAGAAACCTATTTATCTTTCAGTAGCAGTAGTCTGACTTTAATTAAACATTCCAGGTGGGAAAAGCTGCTGGAGCAAAATGGAAGTCTATGTCTGATGCTGTATGTAGTCAACTGTTTCTTGATCATAAATTATAAATTAAGATTTGTTTGAACATTTTATTGAAATGTTGGGTGATTGTTCAGGAAAAAGCACCATATGTGGCAAAGTCTGAGAAACGAAAGGTGGAGTACGAGAAAAGCATGAGAGCCTACAACAAGAAACAGGTTGATGTATATATGGATATGTTTTTTATTATAGGAATACCTAGTAGGTGGCATGATTCATTTGATGTGTTTTTTATTGTTCTCATGTGCTTTTGTTTTGGCTGGTTGTTGTCAGGCGGAAGGTCCTACTGGTGGAGATGAAGAAGAGTCTGAGAAGTCAGTATCCGAGGTGAATGATGATGATGATGATGATGAGGGCAGTGCCGAGGTCCTTTTTTATACTCTTTCCACCTTTGTCCTATGGGTTATGGTATTTATATGAGTTGTATTTACTTGGTGTTATTTTTTCATGCAGGAGGAAGATGATGACTAGAAAGTGGACTGATAACCATTTATGTAGGTTTTGATGATTTGGATCATCTTTTGTAGGTGGTCTGGTCATTTCCTGATAAACAAACATGTTTCTTGCTTCCAGAAAATATTTCTCTGCTCCCTCCGTAAATTTGTTTTGTCTGTCCAAAACGTGAATAGTTGAAAGATGGGAGATCTTTATTTGTATTTCTAAATCCAACTGTTTAGTTAAGGGGTGTTTATCTTTTGTAGAGCTTTTTAGTTTGATTTAGTTTTCTTGTTGAAATCTCGTTAAGTTTGTATGAATATAATTGGCTTATCATCCCATTTCTGCTGTATATATACACGTATGCTATGATGCGTCACACCTTAATTAATTCTGCTGTGATGTGTGTATGTTTATTTGTTTTTGATTGTATTTTATGCTTGATTTTATCTTGGTGTTGTGTTCTGCTGTACACTTTGTGTGGGGGGGGAATGCGACTATATTCCTGATGTTTTTTTTTTCCAATCGAAGTTAATCTGTGTTAACAACAGTGTGTTTTGCTAATAACGTTGAATTATAATCAGCATTATTTTTGTCATAATGTGTGACAATCTTAAAACCTTTCCTCAAAATGCAGTTGATAGGACTTAATTAAAATTTCTGAATCCTTGAGGTTCTTTATAATGCAATCAGTTCACATGTATGACATATTCTGATGTGTTGTACGTTTGAAAGTATTAAGTACTGTAGTTTCCTGAGTATTTAACTTTTGATGTTATTGAATACGTACCAGTTGCATGATTTTTATTATTGTCCTCAAATTAGGATGTTCTTTTTGCAAGCAACCGATTCTTGGTTGATGAATGAGTTGAATGACAATGTCTTAAGTTAGTTTGAAGGTAATGTGCTATCATTTTTCCTGTCGTGTAATGCATAATATAGCATGGTTATTCTGATGCTGTTTTACATGCAAAATGTCGATTAGTTGTGCTTTGTCGTAAGATGGTATATTTTAAGGATTGTTTTTTTTTTATATTGTTTTTTGTACCCAATTATGTTTTATAATAAAAATTATGAAAGTGAAAATTTGAAATTATAGTAGTGTTTTAAAACAATCTTTTAAGTGATTTGCATATTAGAAACAGTTCGGTGGACTTTTTTATTTGATATTGGAGGTTAGATTTTTGGATTTGGTTTGCATAATTGACTGTTATCAGACATGTAAAAGTAAAATTTTAAAAATGTAATATGACCGTTGTATAGCAATACCGTTGTTATAAAACAATGATTTTAATTCAAATGATTTGTAGACATGATTTTGTACTGTGACATTGTCACATTGTGACACGTAAAAGTACAATTTTATTAAAACATGTAATATGACCGTTGTATATGGAAAAAGTTATTAAAAATGTTCAATAATAGGTTGTGGTTATAATGATGAATATATTATATGGCTATTTAAAAATGCGATAAATTTCAAACAATATTGTCATTGAAACATCGAAAATTAAAGATTTTGTATATGGTCTTACTAAACAGTGTTTGTTAATATAAGTAAATTGTTTTATTGCCTTTACTGATACGGTGAATTTTTTATTATTGAATTGTGTCGGTGCAAATTCTTTGGGTTTTTATGAATTTAATTATGTGTATATTATATTGAAATTAAATTATATTGTAATATTTTGTTAATATTGAAGAAGTAATGTAAAATTGTTAGTAAATAATTGAATTTGTTATAATCTCTAAAAAAATTGTTAAATGATTTTGTAGTGAAATTTGGGTATATTTTAACCGTAAGATGATTTCACTTTTCTCTCTAATAAAGTAATAATAATGAGAAGTTGTATAACATCCCGTTTTCATAATTTTTATATTATTAAACAAAATATTAAATTTTAATAATTTAGAAGTAGATGATAAAAAAAAAATAGGCTAACGATACAGTCATCCTCAAAATAATTATATATATACTGTCTATACAATATCTATGAGGAATTTCCCGAAACCCACTCAACTCCTGTCAAGGGGTTTATCCTCACCTATTGCAAAAGTAGAAGACACATAGAACACACAACATGCAAGAAGGGTAAGCTAACTTGAACCAAGAATAAATCATGCAATTTTGATAGTTAGGCATTAATCAGAGTTAATCACACAGTGTTTAGAAATCATCCAATTTCATCACAACCATAACACCATATCACCATTTTAGACTCGATATCCGGATTATGTAAGTGACATTGGAGCTCTCAGTGGCTTGCACTTGTAACAGTTCCCAAACTCTGCAGAGTTTTAGGCACAAGGGGTATTCACCCAACCACTCCCAAGGTAAGCCCCTTCACATCTATGACGGATCGGGTCCATAGACTAGGACCTCCTCCTACTCCCCTGACATAATCTATTATACTCTATATGAGTCTTAATGGTTATTAGGAGCGTCAGGATGCCACTGATATGAGTCCTCGTGTCCTTACATTTACAAAACCACCTTCCTTAGAATTTCCCTTGAAATCCTAACTCCAACATACTATCATAAAGGCCAATTTCACACTCAATTCCATCACACTGACTATTATGCATAAGGATCACATACCAGACTCGCCATTATCACATGAATCTAATTAATACAACATCATTTAATCAAAAACAAAGAAAGAGCTCAACTTCTGCAGGAAATCTCGCTTAGGCTAGAGGGTCTCGCCTAAGCTAGAGAGTTGTCTTGCTTAGGCGAGCTACTCTCTCCTGGGCGAGACCTCTTACAATGGCAAATTAAAAATCATGGGCGAACTCTCCCTCAGGCTAAACTGGCTCGCCTAGACGAGAAGTTATCTCGCTTAGGCGACTCCAGATCGCCTAGGCGAGACTTCACGCAGTGACAGAGGCAATTTTCTGGTATTTTCGCTTAGGCGAGAGCTGCTCGCCTGGGCGAAACTACCAGGAAATCTCATCTGTTCTTCACATGCAGACTCGCTCAAAATCATCCAACACTCAATTTCACATACAGGCAGTTTCAAACACGAATTAAACACATAATCAAGCAATTTAATCACTCATGAACACATTTCACACGAAAATTGGGCGAAAAGTCAGCTTCCCTTACCTTTTTGCCAAGGATTCAATTTGGTGGAATCAAGCAAATTACGAGAGAGCAGAATTTACAGTTTAACCTAAGAGAATCCATCACCACGACATGGAGAAGGAAGAATTACACGGTCAGAATCAAAATGCAGAGGTTAACTAGTGAATTCTGGTTGGAATTGAATCAAAGTGAAGATGGAACCTACCTAGGAGAATGAAAGCCGAGAGAGGAAGCTGCTAGGGGTCCTGTTGAGCTGGTCCTTCCTGAATCTGAGCACGCAAGAGACAAACAATGAGATAGCAGAACTTGAGAAGAGAGGTTGGAAAAGAGAGTTTGGGCAGCAGAGAAGATGAGAAAAGTGAGAAAGATGGGTACAGTGGCTTTTATTTCTAATAGAGAGAAAGTGAAAAAGGGGTATTACAGAAGGTGTATAGGGATTATTTTCTTTGGAAATTTATTCCGATTTAATTTTAAAATTTAATTTTATCAAATGGTTAAAATATTTCTAATGTTTAATATATTTTATTTTATTTTTTATATCACTTTTTATTTGTTTATCATTTAATTATTTATTAATTTGAAATCTATAATTATATTATAACGTGATAAATATGCATTTTATAACCTTCTGATGTAATAAATGTTTTATATCACTGGCGGTGATTTCAGATCTTGAATTGAAAATAAAAATGAGGTGGTGGTGATTTCAGATTTGGAATTGAAAATAAAAAGAAATGAGGAGTATTATTATGCTTACATATATATTTTCTTACAGTTGACAAAGAAATAACCAGGAAAGTATTAGTACTAAATGAGGTGTATTATTATGCTTAAATATATTTTCTTATAGTTGACAAAGAAATAACAAGAACTTATTAGTATTATTTTATTTATCGGTGGTGTTTGAAAAATAATATACAGTGTTTTTGTCATGTTAAAGATTAATCTATATTGAGGATTCCTTTTTGGTGTCATTTTTTTCTTTTATTTTTAAGTTATCATTTAATTCAAATTTAACTAATTCTTTAAATCTACTATTTTTTAATAATGTAATTATTTTTTTATAAAATTGTACTGTTCTTTTAAATTAAAAATTATCTAATAATAAATAAATTATTTATAATTGAGTTTTATAAAATATTTATATTTATTTTAATAACTATAATTTTATTAATTTTTATTGTAAAAAAAAGTAAATAATCATGCACCAGCACGTGTGCTTATAGTTAACATAAAATATGCACATCAAATATTATGGATGTCTTTCTATATAGTTAGGTTTATATTTACTAAAGTTAGATACCAAATGAGCAATACAATCTATAATAGTAAAATTTCATTTTACTCATAAATACGAAAAAAAAAATTATAAATCAATAACTATGTTAAAGTAGTTTAAAACAGTTGGTTAATTTAATGATAATAATTTACTATAAAATGTTTAAATTCTTAAGAAAAATGTGATTGCATAATTCATCACATTTTCTTTCTATTTCTTCCTTTCACCCCATCTATCTCAAAATATGTTGAATATCTAAATTTTTGCTTTACTTTTAACATGTATCAGACAAAAAATTCATAACCAGTTGAATGAGAAATTGGTGTAGGCCATTTTCACATATTGTAACAGACAAAACGTTCATAACACAGTTCTTTATTGCATGTAGACACATTTAATTAAAATGTGATAGGTTGTTTCAGTGATCATGTTGAAGAAAAGGATAATCTGTATATCCAACTACAGGATCACTGGTGTAAAAAGTGCTTCTATCAGGCTTGTTCAATTCAGCATCAACCTCAAATCTCATAGGTAGATCTGGATTAGCCAAAAACAAGCGTCCATAAGCCACCAAATCGGCACCACCGTCTGCAACCACTTTGTTTCCACCACTCCGACTGTAACCTCCAGCCACAATAAAGGTTCCACCAAAGGCCTTTCTAATAGGCAACAATGACACATTGGTCTCACACTTCTCAAACATTGTAACCATTCTGGGTTCAATGACATGACAATAAAGAATGTCCAATTTTCTTAAGGATTGAGCCATGTAAATCCCAAGTGCTTGAGGATCAGAGTCTTTGCAATCACAGTAGTTAGCAAAAGGGGAGAGTCTAACACCAACTTTCTCTGATCCAATCTCATCAATTATTGCCTTCACGACCATCAATGGAAATCGACATCGATTCTCTAAACTACCTCCGAATTCATCATCTCTGTCGTTCACATGGTCTTTCAGGAACTGATCAAGTAAGTATCCATTGGCTCCATGTATCTCCACTCCATCAAAGCCTGAATAAATTTATCAGTTTTCACACATTATCTCATTAATCAGTGTGCATGCAAATAATGGGAAGATACCTTTTGAATGAAAAACTAAGAGTAGAAGAAGAAGAAACTGTTAAGTAAAAAGGTTGGTACCAGCTTCTATAGCATTTTTTGCTGCCATTCTAAAGTCATCGACAATTGTAGGTATTTCATCTGTTCTGAGACGATGTGGAGAGGGGTATTTGGTGCTGCTACCTTCAATGGCCTTGTTTGTGCTTGAAATTGGGGGTTTTCCATTTGGCTGATACACTGTTCACTATACACAATCAGTGTTTATGACATCATTTTCCCAATGCACAGAAAAAAAGTTAAGTGTGCTTCCATCATTAGTGTCAAGGTTGAAAATGAAATGAAAGTTCACTGAGACTCCATGATGTATTATAGCATTGTGAAGTAAATGTTTAGCACTTTGCAGAGCCATAAGTAAATAAATACAAAAGACAAATACCATAGTTGGAGACTCTTCCAGCATGCCAAAGCTGGCAAAAGAATATACCCCCTTTCTCGTGAACAGCTCTCACAATTGGTTTCCATGCTTCCACTTGGTCTCTTGTCCAAATGCCTGGTGTGTTTGGGTACCTTTCACAAGGAAAAAAATGTAACGGTGTGGAACAGAATGTCCAAAAAATTTCACTAGGATAGATCTAATAGCGGGTAAAATAGGATGTATAAGTGTGTTTTAAGTCTAACTCATTCTCACCGACTTCTAAAGTGAGGATTGTAACACACTTATATACTATGAATTGATCTTATCTCTAATCAATGTGAGACTTCCAACGAGATATCTAGTTTATGATATTATTGGGAATCACTAATTCCGTAGAGTAAAATACAGAAAAAATGCAGAAAAAATGAAGATTTGATTACCCTTGTGCAGTTTCTGACACCCCTGAGGCTTCTCCAATCAAGAGTCCACCCTTTGTTGTTCGTTGAGAATAGTAGAGAGCAGCATGAGGCTGAGCAACGAAGTTGTAAGATCTTGTTCTTGTTAATGGCGCCAGAACAATCCTGCACCATGGAACACACAAATCAAAACTACAGATACACAGAAACGATACATGTGGTGAAGGTAAGAATGATGCTAATTTACCTGTGAGAAAGATTGAATTTTCCCATCTTGAATGGGGTGAGAAGGGGTATCACTTCCTCTTCCTTCTCTTTCTCTTCCTCTTCCACCATTGTGTTGTTCATTCTCCTGGTTCAGAATTTGTGATGGAATGTGTATTGCTCTTCATTCTTATATAGTAGCTAAAAAGGAAATAATTGTTTTAACTTTTTGCACCTTATGAAACATTTGTCTTTAACTTTTTTCGGAAAGTCAGAGTAACTCCAAATGAATTTATGTACACTATTGACTACTATTTATTTTACCTTGAGTTACTCAATTTACATTTATTTCAAGTATTACTTTTTCATTCTTTTTCTAGTATTATCATGCAGACTATTGATTACTATTTATTTTATCTCGAGTTATTCAATTTACATTTATTTAAACTGTTATCTTTTCATTCTTTTTATAGTATTAATGGTTTTGCACGGAATTTAAAGTATTTTATTTTGTTTCTATATAGTATTTTTAAATTGATATTTAAAGCTCAAATATATTAATGCTATACAATTTGCATTTATTTTAATTATTATTATATTTTTTTGTTAGAAATATATTTTGTCTTTCAATAATATTTATTATATATATATATATATATATTTAAAATTAATATTTAAAGTTCAAAATATTAATATCAAATTAATAGTTGGAGTTTGAATACAAGTCCTTTTAAAAAATGCAAGTTTAACGTATACAACAAATTACCTTTTTCTTTTCTTTTGAGTTACTCAAGTACTCAAGTGCTTATTTTGTCTCCGAGTTATTCAATTTGCATTTACTTGAACTATTATACCTTTACATTCTTTTAACAATTTTTTTTTTTTGTAGTATTAATTGTTTTGCATGGGATTTAAGGTATTTTGTTTTGTTTCTATTTACCACTTTTAAATTGATATTTAAAGAATATATTAATTATACTTTTTGCATTTATTTTAACTATTATTATTCCATTTTTTAAGAAATATATTTTATATTTAAATAGCATTAATTATATATATATATATATATATATATTTAAAATTAGTATTTAAAGCTCAAAATATTAAATCCTAATACAAGTTGAACCTCTAGAAAAAATTACCTTTTTCTTTTGTCTTGAGTTACTCATGTATTTATTTTGTTGAGTTACTCAATTTGCATTTATATGAACTATTATATCTTTACATTTTTTTAGCAATTTATTTTGTATAGTATTAAATGTTTTGCACGGGATTTAAGCTATTTTACTTTGTTTTTATATAGTATTTTTAAATTGGTGTTTAAAATTCAAGTATATTAACTATACAATTTGCATTTATTTTAACTATTATTATACCTTTTTATAAGAAATATATTTTGTATTTTAATAGTATTAAATTATTATATTTATATATACATATATATATATATATATATATTAATTTAAAATTAATATTTAAAGATCAAAATATTAATGTTAAATTAATAGTTAGGATTTGAATCCAGATTTTTTTTAAATGTGAGTTGAATATCTAGAACAAATTACCTTTTTTTTCTTGAGTTACTCAAAGTATTTATTTTGCCTTGAGGTACTCAATTTGCATTTATGTGAACTACTATATGTGAGAACCCTCTTTTATTTTTCCCCTTTCTAAGAACACTCTCTGCCAACACACAAGGAGATTATACTCCACTCACCTACACCTCTCTACTTCACAGTTCTCCTCCTTCTCTCTAACCACCAAAGAAGTTCAGATTCCTAAATTCAATCCCTAAATCTGTTTTCATTCTTTCAGCAACAGCAACACAACCTGAGATCACCACAGAACCTCCTCCCTAAGCTGTTCGATCCATCCTTACGCGTAAGTCGAATTTCAATTTCCTCAGTTCACCTTCCTTCTTTCTGTTTTTAGGGTCTTTAAGTGGTTGGGTCGAAATTTTGGGGATAAACTCATGTCTAGAATTCCCTTTCAGCCCCTTAAGTGTTGAAGTGGTACCATTCTTCTGTTGAGAGCTGATCTTGCTTGGGCTTTGTTGGGGAAAGGTAAGGGAAGCTAACCCTTTCTGTAAGGTTTCTAGAAAATCCGTGAAAAAGCTTGAATTGCATGTTTGATTTATGGATTTGGTGTTTGAAATCGTGTGAATTGATGAGTATTTGAATGGTGCTAAAGGAAAACTGGCTTGCTGCATGAAGGAACAGGTTCGTGTCCTGATATTTTCGCCTAGGCGAGTACCGCTCGCCTGAGCGAAAATACCATGAAACGCACCTCTGTTCCTGCGCGAAGCCTCGCCTAGGCGAGCTGGGGTCGCCTGAGCGAGATCACGATCTCGTCTGGGCGAACCAGCTTAGCCTGAGCGAGGGTTCGCCCAATTTTTCTATTTTTGCCACTGTTGGTGTCTCGCCTAGGCGAGACTGACTCGCCTGAGCGAGATAACCTCTCGCCTAGGCTAGACTTTCTAGCCTAAGCGAGAGGCACTGCAGTAGTAGTGTTTCAAAAGTTGTTTCCTTGGTACAAATATATAATTTAAAGCATCTTCGTGCAATTTAAACTCCGTATGATTGGAATGTTACCATTGATGTATAGAATGATTTAATTGAATGAATGTAAGTATGAAGAGATGAAGTTTGGAAGGAATTTCAAGGGAAATTCGAGTAGGAATTTTAGTGTGTGTAAGGATGTAAGGAATCTAAAATGGTTGGTATCCTGAAACTCCAATAATCATTTAAGCTCAGGTAGAGTAAAATGATTATGTATATGTGTCCATAGATGTATCCCTTATACCCACTTTGACCTGATGTATATGTGTCCATAGATGTATCAGTGTTGGAGGACTGTATTGGATAGGTTTATTCTACGTCTGCATGTTTGCTCCTACTATCTGCTATGTTTAATCATAATCTAATGTTTTGTTTGATAGTATGGAAAACTATTAAATGGGATGTTACATTTTGGTATCAGAGCAGTAGTTCCTTTAGGGTCTGTAGGTGTGAGCTTGCCTAGTTTCTGTTGCGTGTTTCTTATAGTGTTTTGGTACTTTTGTGGCGCTTGTTAGATAAACTGATGACTCTCTCTTTGTGTGGTCAGAGCTATGGCACCTAGACCTCCTCCTCCTCCTATTCCTAACCCGGATAGCTCTCACTTGGTGGGGACTATTGAGGCGATGTTGGCAGCCATGCAGCAGCAGAATGCTAACATGGTGAACCAACACAACTTGGCCTTGCAGCAGATGGAGTCTGCTAGACTCGCAGCAGAGACCACCCAACAAAGGCACTTGGAAGCCTTACATCAGCTAGGGGAGAATAGATCTGCGGCTGGATCTTCCCAAGCTCCACCACCACGAGTGCAAGAGTGGAGTTTGGAGGACTTTCTCAAGCATCATCCTTCCCGCTTTGACGGTAAGAGCACTCCCGACGAGGCAGATCAGTGGATGCGAGATATGGAGAGGATTTTTGAGGCCAAAAGATGCCCCTCAGAGAGTAGACTGGCCTATTCTGAGTACTTGCTAGCCGGGGAGGCTGTTCATTGGTGGTCTAGCATGAAGATGATGTTAGAAGACGGTAGGGAGCCCATCACTTGGGAGCTATTCAAGAAAAAGTTCTATGCTGAGTACTTCCCAGACAGTGTGAGGTATGCCAAGGAAGTGGAGTTTTTGCAGTTGATGCAAGGGGAGATGTCCGTATCCGAGTACGCTGAAAAGTTCAAACACTTGGGCAGATTCCACACCTTGAGGATGGCAGAAGACTGACAGTGTAGGAAGTTTGAGAATGGGTTGAGAGGTGATCTCAAACTCATGGTGGCTCCACTCTCTATAAAGGAGTTCCCTGCTTTGGTAGAAAAAGCAAGAGTAATGGAGAAGCTGAAAGCGGAAGTCGAGGCTCAGCAGCGGTCTCAACAGAAGGTGGGAGGACCATCTGGGTCCACGAGCCGACAGGATGATAGGAGAAAACCCTACTCTAGACCTCCGCCTCAGGGGCCCAGGAGATTCTCACCACAGCCACATCAGTCCCCTCAGCACCTTTCTCCCCGACCTCAGTGTTTTCAGTGCGGAGGGCCCACATGAGGAGCGCTTGTCCTCAGCTTGGTAGTAGGTGGACGTGTTATAAATGTGGCCAGGAAGGTCACATTATCAGGGATTGTCCCACTGGCAGGAGCACGATGCCAAGACTTTCGACACAGTCACAACCACAGCAGACACGAGGAAGTACTAGACCTCAGGCAGCTGGTCGAGTGTATGCCATGACGGACACAGAGGCGAACAGAGCAGGTAACCTCGTCTTTGGGTCTTGCATGATTGGTGGTAGGAGCCTATGTGTACTATACGATTCAGGAGCGACACATTCTTTTGTGTCGGAGTCTATAGTGTTGGAGTTGAGTCTTCCGGCGAAGGAGCTCCAGTTTGACCTGGTGGTATCCACGCCTGCTTCTGGGTTGATCAGAACCTCAACCGTGTGTGCTAGGTGCAGGGTTGAGGTTGAGGGACGCCAATACCGGGTAAATCTGATCTGTTTACCTTTGGAGGGCTTAGATGTGATCTTGGGAATGGATTGGCTATCTGCTAATCACATTCTTATCGATTGCAAAGAGAAGAGGGTGATGTTTCCCAGCTTAGAGGATGAGGTTGTGTTGATGTCCTCACAGCAGGTGGATCAAGCCATCCAAGAGGGATCTCAGTGTTTCTTGATTCTAACTCAACTATCTGTTGAGAAGGAGGGCGGACACCTTGAGACGGCAGTGGTGAGGGAATTCTTTGATGTTTTCCTTGATGAGGTACCCGGCTTGCCCCCATCCAGAGAAATCGAGTTCTCTATTGATCTGGTACCTGGGGCAGGGCCAGTATCAATAGCACCTTACAGGATGGCTCCCGCTGAACTGGCAGAGTTGAAAAAGCAGATTGAGGAACTGCTAGAGAAACAATTCATCAGGCCCAGTGTGTCACCTTGGGGAGCGCCGGTGTTGTTAGTTAAGAAAAAGGATGGCAGCTCCAGGCTTTGTGTGGATTACCGGCAACTCAACAAGCTAACCATCAAGAACAAATATCCTCTGCCAAGGATAGATGACTTAATGGATCAGTTGCACGACGCTGCGCTGTTTTCGAAAATCGACTTGAGATCAGGATACCATCAGATTAGAGTTAAGTCTGGTGATGTGCAGAAGACTGCTTTCAGGTCTAGATAGGGGCACTACGAGTATGTAGTGATGCCCTTCGGTGTGACCAACGCCCCTGCCTTGTTCATGGACTATATGAACCGCATCTTCAGGTCTTTCCTAGACAAGTTCGTAGTGGTTTTCATCGACGACATCTTGATATACTCTCAAACTCACGAAGAACATGCGGAGCATCTGAGAACAGTTCTGAGCATCTTGAGGGAGAAGCAGCTTTATGCAAAGCTGTCTAAGTGCGAGTTTTGGATGACTACGGTCCAATTCTTGGGGCATGTGATCTCGGCCCAGGGCGTATCAGTGGACCCATCCAAAGTTGAGGCTGTTTTAAAATGGGAGCGTCCTAGATCAGCGACCGAGATTAGAAACTTTGTAGGACTTGCAGGATACTACCGGAGTTCATTGAAGGATTTTCTAAGATTGTGGCGCCTTTAACTCAGCTGACCCGTAAGGATCAGCCTTTTGCTTGGACTGACCGATGCGAAAGTAGCTTTCAAGAGTTGAAGCAAAAGCTGACCAGTGCTCCTGTATTGGTGATTCCTGATACCAGTAGACCCTTTGAGGTATACTGTGATGCCTCCCAACAGGGGTTAGGGTGTGTTCTGATGCAAGAAAGGAGAGTGGTTGCCTACGCCTCCAGGCAACTTAAGAGTCATGAGAAGAACTACCCCACACACGATCTCGAGTTAGCGGCGGTGGTTTTCGCACTGAAAATGTGGAGACATTATCTGTACGGTGCTCAATTCCAAGTTTTCAGTGACCACAAGAGCCTGAAGTACCTGTTCGACCAGAAAGAATTGAATATGAGGCAAAGACGTTGGATGGAGTTTTTAAAAGACTTCGATTTCGAACTGTTGTACCACCCGGGAAAAGCAAATGTGGTGGCGGACGCTCTAAGCAGAAAAACAGTTCATGCCTCTTATATGATGGCCAGAGAGTTGGAATTGGTGGAACAGTTCAGAGACATGC
>Ga0214544_1003960_pt1 | contig 30104 bp, 12 predicted proteins | sample CNSS3metaG_FD_160074 | JGI IMG/M metagenome (GOLD analysis project Ga0214544, IMG submission 160074) | Root nodule microbial communities from cowpea collected in UCLA plant growth center, Los Angeles, California, USA - CNSS3 | ecosystem: Host-associated > Plants > Roots > Nodule | place: USA...
TTAATAAACAAAATAAAAGTATATTTATAAAAAATAAAATAAAATGTACGAAGAAAATAAGAGAAAAATAACTATTGATGAATAGTAAGAGAAAAAAAGAAAAAAGAGATAAGTAAATAATTTTATAAAAACTTATAAAAATAACCGTTAATTTTTAAAAATTTAATAAATAATTAAATTATAAAGGGTAAAGTTGGAATTATGAAATGTGGACACAAAAGAGGGAATCCCCTTTATATATAGTTATAGATTAAAATGACGATTTAATAGATCACTTAAAAAGTCCAAATTTGTTAAGCTAACTTTGTTTTGATCCATTAAAACAACTTTTTAAATGATTAAAAATATTAAAAACTCAAGTTTTGTTTTGTTGGTTTTGTTTTAATATGTTAGAATGACGAGTTACTGGATTGATTCCACTACTAAGTGAAATTAATATATTAAAATGCAGTTTTAATGCATTAAACTAAAATATTTAAATTATTTATAACTATCCCATTTTAAAACCACTTAAAGATGAAATCAATTCCTTTTTGATGAAAATATTTTTCTGAGATTAAAAAAATACTGCTTGAAGCCCCTTTTACCTTCATCTTTGATTCAAATCCTTATTTTTTTTTAAGAAGTTTACATTGTGATCACATTTATATCTTTTCTTCTTAGTTTGTGCTTATATTTTCCAGGTGAACTTGTTCTTTTTTTTTTTTGTTTTTTTATTTTTCATGTTTTCTTTTTTTTTTTTTTTTTTGTTATTTTATCTTATATATTTGATTTTGACTAAGATTGTTAAAAGTGTTGCTTCTAATAGGATTCTAGAGGGGGTGATGGAATATATCTTGTAAAGGTCAATAACATATTCTAGGTAATATTATTTTTCTTGTTTTATTGACATGTTCTTGTGAAACTTACAAATATAATGCTCTTATTTAACCATAGTATTAGGCAAAAATGTAAATTTTGTGATGAAGATATAATGAGTACAAATATTGGTGTATCTTTCACTCACACTTATTATATTGTATATTATATTTATCATATATCTTCCATATTCAAAAATCTTTGAAGTTATCTTTAATTCAACACTAAATCTAATTCATTACATCTTAATGGAACTTTACATTGTTTCGGGTCAAAGAATTAAAAAATTAGGTAAATTAAGTGATTTATTTTCATTTATTTGGTTGGATGAAAAAATAAAAATAAAAATTAAAAAATATCTAAGAGAATTTTCAATACAGAATTAAATTTAATTTTAAATTATTCATAATTTTAAACTAATAATCTAAGGAAACATGAAAGATAACACACATTGTAGAATATTATATATTGATGTCCCTTATATGTATAACTATTTTATGTTTAATTAAAATCATTTACTAAATATTTACAGGTCATTCTTATGGAATTGTTTCATCTATCATATAACTGTTTAGTTCGTGTTAGTTTATATGATCACAATAATGTAAATTATTTAGTATTATTTATGGGAGCAAATCTTTTATTTGTAAATACATATTCTTCACCAATATAAATAAAACTATTTTTAATCCAAAATTTATTTAAGATCATATATTTATATATTATATTTTCTCTCAACTCATCATAAAATTGTCACCGTGTTAGTTTCTATATGGTTATAAATCTATTAGTATAGAAAGTTTTATCATATTTATAATTTTATCATCATAATAATTGTTATATCAAGTGGATTGTAACCTGTATAAAAAGTGATTTTTGTATTATGGAATATGAGTACTTCAGTTGTGACTATACACTTTTCTGAAATACAAGATTTTTTATACAATAACCTTAACTTTAAGATTTTTTATCTACCTTATTCATCTAAGTCATTAACAAAATGAATCATAGATTCTGATACTATTATTAAATAATAAACTTTAAACCTAATTCAATCTTACGAAATTAACTTAAAATAAAATTTAAACTCACTTAAATAATATAAATTATTCTTATTTCTCATCAATTTTATATTTCCAACATGTATATAAAAGAGGTAAAATGTATTAATAATTAATCATTTATATACAAAGACACCTTTTGACCCGAAACCGTCTCAAACCGTCCATTGTTCAGGCTTGATAGGAATAATAGTCTTGAATTGAATAACCTCGAACAAAATTTAGATGGAAATTTTGACTTTCCCAACATGCATAAAATATTCTATTTTCCTTAAAAGAATTAAGAGTGTTTAGTATGAGAAAACATTTTCATATACAAAAATTATAATTCCTAAAAATTATGAATATTGAAATTATGATCTTTCCTATATGACAAAATTCTAATTAGCTTTTAAAATAATAAATAATAACGTGTTGTTTAAGTAAAAGATATCCATTACCACACTAAAGTGTTAATACGAATAGCGTAATTGGTGACTCTTTCATTTTAATTTGAAAACGCTGATTTTCAATTTTTTTTTGTGAAAATGTTTTGAGAAAAAGTTTATCTAAAACAGTTAAAAGAATATGTTTTTTTTTAATATTATTCTCAGAAGATCAATCAAATTAAATATGTTGTTCATCGTTGTTATTTTTTATGGGTTGAAGGTTACAAATGCAGTGAAGTTATGTTAGTTAGTATATCTTTTTTAAAAATGTAACTCCATTTTGAATACGAAGAAAGAAAGAATTTAAAAGTTCCTTCTCTGACCTATATAATTTAAAATTAATGTCATAATCTTCGGTGACTTGTATAATTAATTGTGTAGACACTGAAATTCAATATCTAAATGTTAGTTAATGGAATATAAAATTCATTTTCCTTTATTTGTTTGTCAAGAAAACACATGTGCATGTTTCCTAGTATCTCACTCCTTCCCAGTTAATTTGCTATTAATCTTTTCTTAAATTTCACTCATTATCAATTAATTAAAATAATTTCAGCATTTTACTTTAATTCTGTTTTTCGTTTCAGTTAGTCGGTTTTATTTCACTGCATAAGAAAGGCCAAATAAATAGGTTATAGGTGGGTCAATCTAATTAATTGATTCTTCTAGGCGAAACGAACCATCACCAAATACAAATACGTCACCGTATTTGTCACGTTACCACGAGATTTTCATTCAAAAGAAAACAAGTACAAGCAAGCCAAACCAGCGAGGTTGTCTTTAGATTTCGATTCCGTTTTGCGTCCGATTCTTCTGAAATTCCGAGGAGAAGCATCCACCCAGGACCTGTCTCCGGCGACATCTCCCCGATCTCCGGCGAATCTCCGGTCCCCACCTTCTTCCCTCGAAATGAATCCCGAATAGTACGTACATCTGTTACCTTTTCCCTCGAATCGTGTATGATTGGGTGAAATTCGTTACTTTTTCGGGATGGCTGTAAAATTGGAGAATATTGGTTTGGTTCTGTTAGCATCAAATATTGTTGCCGTGAAACCCTAGATTCATGTGTTTTTATGAATTTTGATCCGCTTGGTATTTTTATCCTTTTTCTTTTTGGGGATTTTTTTTCAATCATCGCTTCCATTTGATTTTTGTGATCGCTGTTTTTGTATCTTTATGATTGATTTTGAAGTGCAGAGATACAAAAAAGGTCTTGTTCTCTGTTGATTTCAAAGAGTCATTTGAGTTTGTATGGTTCCATCTTTCCTTTGCCCTGATCAATACTTGTCATCACAAACTGAATTGAAAATTGAACTTCGCATACTGTTTGGTAGTTGGATTTGTGTTTTGTATGATTTGAGTAACAGCTCATTTGGGGAATTATCAAATTGTGTTAAACATGTGAGATAGAGGGAAAGTGGGAGGTTGTCTGCAAGGTTGTCAGTTGTTAGATTAATATGGCAGTTGACTTCTCACAGCGGAAGTATGGGATTTGGATTGTTGCTTATATGGTGTTGGGCTATTCCACTTATTAGATAAGTTAATAAGAGAAAAAGAAAACTACGCCTTGTGTTATATTGGTTTACAGATCTTAATGAATCGAGACATTAGATTGGTTTTGAATTTAAACTGTTATCTAAATGTTTGTGTTTGAAAGAGAAATGGTTGCTTCTGTGTATGATGCACAGTCTATTATAGGAGACAAAAATTAATATGACGTGGTTATTGTTTGCAGTGATTATCTGTTCAAGCTCCTTCTTATTGGAGACTCTGGTGTTGGAAAATCATGTCTTCTTCTGAGATTTGCTGTAAGCTCTTAACCTTTTTTATACCAGTTAATTATTGTTACTGCTACTATCTTGGTTACATCTCTTGTCCTAAAGAATAATACCATCCTTTGCGTTTGCTGTAATTAAATATGGTAATTGGTAACTACAACATCTTTCTAAAGGATAGATGATTCCTTCTTTGAGGTTTTAGTTCTGTTGGAGTTCTACAATATTTAAAAGAAAAGGTGAAAAAATGAATTAGTGGAGTAGCCTTTACTTCTATATGTGTAAGAACGTATGTTTTCCCAATATATAGAATGGTTACAAAAATTATGGTTTATAATTTAGCTTATCCATACATGGCTTTAGGAAAGTAAATAGTACCTTTTTACTGGGTACTTTGATGGGAATTTGATAACTGAATAGAAAAATAGGGAGATCAAACTCCTTGTAAGCAGAGTAGCCCTCTATTATTGAGACCGAAAGTGCAGAAAAAAAGAATAAAGAAGAATACTAAGTAATTCAACACTGTGCAGATGCACTGAATACCCTTTACCTAAAAAGTATTTCGTGTTGGATTATGCTGAAAGTAATGCAGCCTCCTTATGTTGGTTTTGGTATGATTTGAACAAGTGAATTTGACTTTTGGAGAATGTCTAATTAAAAAGAAAACCGTGGAAAACAGAATTACTAACCTGTTTTGGTTCATTAAAAGGTTATGTGGATTTCACTAAACTGGTAGTAAATAACAAAGCATACAGCCAATGTCATGAAACATTTCTGTCATTTAGTCTACTTTTTTGAGCGTTTGATACTCATCTCACTTTCTAACTTAAGTAGCTTCATACTGCATGATGGTTGGCCTTGGTTCTTAAAGAAGGTACATTTAGCTTAATGGAGTTATTTGGATTAACTATATAATAATTTCTACATTATGCTACAGGATGATTCATACATAGAGAGCTACATCAGCACCATTGGAGTTGATTTTGTGAGTACAAATACAAATTTTTAGCTAGCAGTGTATACATTTTTGGCCAGAACTGTTTGAAGCATTGTCTAAACTAATTATTTCATGTCAAATTTTGTAGAAAATACGTACAGTTGAGCAGGATGGAAAGACCATCAAACTCCAAATTGTATGTATCTGATTGGCTTTGTCCTTTATCTATTGATCTTCAGTGAGCTTGACCTATCTTTTTTAACCATTTTATTGGACAAATAGTTTTGCCTTAAGTCCTCATGCTTCAGTACCATGTGGATCACCAAAATTCGTAGTTGTATTGACATATATTCTGCCTTGATTTATGATCTGTTTTATACGTAGTGGGACACAGCTGGGCAAGAACGATTTAGGACAATCACCAGTAGCTACTACCGTGGAGCCCATGGGATCATTGTGGGTGATGATTTTCTTGCCATGTGCATTTGGATGTTGATTTCCCTTTTATTGGTCTATCCTTGCATGCTTTACTGACAGGTTCCTCTGGCAGATTGTTTATGACGTGACAGATGAAGACAGTTTCAACAATGTGAAGCAGTGGCTCAGTGAAATTGACCGCTATGCAAGTGATAGTGTTAACAAGCTTTTGGTTGGCAACAAGTGCGATCTGGCAGATAATAGAGCTGTGTCATATGATACAGCTAAAGTATGAATTTGATGCACATTCTTTTAATTTTTTTCAGATTAAGCTTCAACATTCTGTTCTCACATAGTGCTGTCGCTGAGTTATTAACTTTATATTGCTTTTTCAGCTACCCTTACGCTACCTTTCTATACTTTTATCTTTTACAGGCATTTGCAGATGAAATAGGCATACCTTTTATGGAAACAAGTGCCAAAGATGCTACAAACGTTGAACAAGCTTTCATGGCAATGTCTGCATCAATCAAGAATAGGTATACGTTCCTGACTGTTTCTAACTTAATGGATATTCAAGAAAATTCTAAAATTTTGGTGCAACTTGATGGCCTTAGAAGGAAGCCCAGGAAATAGTTTTAACGAATAATTACACTGTTGCTCATAGTCTTTGCATTAGAATACAAGAAAAAACATATGGGTACTTGGATGTTTTTATGTCTATTGATTTATGAAATCATCTGTCAAACACGAAAGATTTTTCAAAATAAATATAACTATGCGATGCAAATCTCCAGAGTCAAAACTTGTGTTGTAGTTTGCTGAAAGGCTGTAATTTGCTCATAAGTGAATAAGCTATGGGAGAGACAAAAGGATATAGTTCTCCAATTTCACAAGATATCGTTGGTGGAAATCCTACAGGGTCATCAGGGTCATCTTTGGGCTAAGAGTAACATTACTATGTTGGTACCGTAACCATTCCAAGTTAACCCATACCTTTACTTACTCTGACCGAATAACTTGCTGTTATAAGTAGGTTTTGACTAAGTCGGGTAAAAAGCCATCGCCACCTGATTCTGATGAACTAATTTTGAAATCCTAAATTCCATTGCTCTTTCCTTTTCTGTCTCCGGAACAGCTTGCAGCTAATAGTATTTTCTCCTTTAAAATTTTCTATGCAAATGTCTCGTAAGTTTCTCTCTTCCCAACGAAAGAGTCAATGTGCTAGTTTGAAGTAAGATTAACCCCAAGGGTATAAAATACAATGCACAAGTTATGGATATAAAACTATATATATATATATATATATATATATATATATATATATATATATTAACTTTATGCTTCACTTCCCACTAATTTCCTAATGATGATTTAAGTATAAACACAAACATAGATCAAATTCATAGAATTTTTCTTGTCTGGCAAACTATTCTGTCTAAAGCTGATCTGATGGTAATTTTCTTTCTTGTGTGAACGTAGAATGGCAAGCCAACCCGCAAATAACGCAAGGCCTCCAACAGTGCAGATCAGGGGACAGCCAGTTGCACAGAAAGGTGGATGCTGCTCTTCCTAACCAATAATTCAGATCCATTATATTTTAGTCACCTTTCGTGTAAGATTTTTTTTTTTTAATTTCACTAAATAGTGGACTAATGTCAGAATTTGTTTGTTGGTTTGAAACTGACCTAGACGATCCCATTCTTTGAATATACTTAATGATGTGGCTTGTGCAAAGTATATATTTTCGTACTTCTAAATATATATTTCTATTCTCAACCATTTGGCTACTAGTTTATTCTGTGTGTGCTCAGAACTGCATGAATAATTTCTCATCATTTATTTGATTCGGCTATGTTAAGCTCCACGATGCTTTCGTGAAAAAAGTTAAAATATTACTATCGTGTTTCGTTTGAAAGTGAAGAATACAACTTAAATTGAATTTTCGTGAAAAAAAAAGTTAAAACAACACTATCTTGTTTCGTTTGAAAGTGTATAAAACTTAAATTGAGATTTATAGGAGTGGTTTGAAATAATACTATTTACGATCTATTTTTATTGGATGTTTTTATTAGAGATTATTTAAATAAAAATAAAAGTCAAGTTTTCTTCTCACCTCCATTTGAACATCGATATATAATTGATTTTTATAATAATTATTTTAATATATATTAGATGCGGTTTAATTAATGTGGATTTTATGAGAAAATGTATAATAAATAAAATTAACATATTGCAATAGATAAATGTCTTTTTTTTCTTGATATATTAAGTGGTGAGGAGTGCGTTTGCAAGAGGAATTGATGGGTCTGCACAATCTGGAGCATGTGGTTTAATTCGCTTTTATTGATGGGTCTGCACAATCTGGAACATGTGGTTTAATTCGTTGCAAAGCGAAGAACTTTACTAGGTATAGGTACCGTAAGATAAGATGTTGATTTTTTTTAGGTTGGAGTATTGTAATTACATGTTCTTATCTCGCTATAATTCCTCAAAAAAGTAAATCCACTTGAGGGCTTTCTTTCTACTTAATTAATATAGGTGCATATCATTTACATTTCAAATTAGTTTTTCTTCCTCTGCATTGCTCTGAATCATGAAATTCTTTCCTTTTATTCAAGTGAAAGCTGTTTAGGTTACTTGCACAAAAGTATGATCCAATAATAGACTATTAGCTTTTTTTCTCCGCTTGAGTCATGGAATTGTTTCTTTTTATTTAAGTGATAGCTGATTAGGTTACTTGCATAAAAGTATGATCTAATTATAAACTTAGTTTTTTCCTTCGCTTAAGTATGAATCATGAAATTGTTTTTTTTTATTCAAGTGAAAGTTGTTTAGGTTACTTGCACAAATTGATTTACAAAAAAAATATTAAATAAAATTTTAAATGGATTTACAATGAAACAACAAAACTAAGCAAAATAAATAAATTTTATCTTCTTTGTCATATATACTTAAAATGTTCTTATTGTAGATTAAAATTTTCTTTCTCAAATACTTAATCATATTTGCCATATTAAATGAAACATACTCTTGCATTCTTGCATTTATATCCATATTTTATTACATTATAATATAATTTTGAAAGTAATACATCAGTATTAAAAGAATAAGAAATTATGATGTGATTACTTCTAAGTATATAAATTGTGCACTATTTCCTACTAAAGGTGGTATATTTTCTGAAATAATTTTTTTAACGAGTTCAAACAAAAGTGTTTGATAAGAAAAAAAGCTGAAATAAATAGTTAAGTATTTTTTTTTACAAAGATAAGATTAAAGATGATGATAAGTTAAAAAATAAATAAAAACCTTTATATTTATTTTAAAAAGTTCTAATAATAATGATAGTTGCACATGTGACTTGTGATGTATTTATTAATATATGAAAATGATTTCAAAATCGAAATAGGATGATAAAAAATAAATAAACGATAATTAAAAAAAAAACAGAACTTAAAACAATTTATAGCATTTTGGTAATTATAGATGAAACAATTTATTCGCAAATGTCTGTCACTTCCATTTTTTACCACAAGCAAAATCTATTTATGCTGGATACCATAATAATAGCCAAATAATTATAATGTCTAATTGAAAATACATACAATTTATATATATATATATATATATATATATATATCATTTATACTATACGCTTTTACACCTGTTAGTTTTAATCTAATTAAATCAAGTTTTGTCTTATTAAAAAATCACATACGATTGTAGAAACAACAAAAAAAAGTTACAAAGCTACTTCTTTTTTACCATATGATTTAAACCCTTTCACAAGACCACAATAAACTACCAAAATTTACACAACTATTATGCTACTTTTCAACAAGTACAGCACACCAAAGACCTCCTACATAAATGCACAGAATATTTAAAAACAACTCAACAAATAAGTGAAAAAAATATTCTTTTAAATCACCACTTGACTTGACTTCGAAACTTCATTAGTTTTTGCACATAGACGGGTAAAAATAATATTCTTCCAAAATTTTTGAATCAACACAAGGGAATTGTTATTAAGTACAAAAACGATAATAGGTGTGTTTTACATTAGACAAATCCATAATTTGAAGAGAAATTTTAATAATATATTACCGATTCAAATTAGTGGTATAAAATACAATGGTGTGAGTTCTTAAAAAGTTTGGTTGGATTGTTTGTTTAATACGTATTTAAGAAAGCATCACACAGATTACAAAATGTAACATTCCACCCAAAGATCACCGAATAGAATAGTCCAATTATGTTCTAACTCATTATGTAATTTAGGTAGCGGTAAGCACTGGCACCAGGCAGAGAACGAGCCCTGGTAGAAAAAAAAAAACCAAGGACGCCTTCAACTTATGTTCTAACTTATTATTGTTTGACTGGGATAGAAAGATGAGAAACCAAAATCTGAAGCAAAACTGAGTTGTCTATCTATGAAAAGAAAAGGAAACTCAACAACACTTATGTCTCTTACCACCTTCCCCCACCATATACCCCAACATGTCAAACGCAGAGAAAGCAAAGCATATGGGGAAACAGGCTACAAGGGATACAGGACCGTATGAAGAACAACCTAAATTTACATGTTAAGACATAAAATTAAATGACCCTTCTGAACCAGGAAAAATCCAATAACCCAAGTTCTTTTCCTGCATAAGTTCAAATGAGAACCCAAAAATGAAAATATGACAAGGATATGTCAAAAGGGTTCTGGGAAACCTCACTTGCCACCCAAGGTTGGGAAATGCCCAGGATCTTCGATGGATGGGGCAGGTGCACTGTTGGTAACACCTCCACGGAAACCACCACGCGTGCCACGGCCACGGCCCCTACCACGTCCACCAGGGCTGTAATAAGTTTCCCCTTCAGCAGGCTTCAGGAATTCCGTGATGCTAACAGACTAAGAATATGATAAATGAAACGAGATTTAGTCAGAAAAGCAAAAGACTATTCACTACACACTGGAAAAGAAAAATACATTGACTTTCCCGAACAGCCCGCCTAAAATGTTTATAAAACGGGAAAAAGAAAATGTTGTGGATATATAAAAACCAAGCAAGACTATTTGACCATGCAGAAATAAGAAAAACATGGCACCTAGTTCAGATAATAAAATCGGGAACTGAGTACGCAAAAAATTTACAGACAACGATTTTGAAATCACTATTACCATGTCTTTCAATATAGTTATAGCAGAGGTAAAAAAAATTACCATACACGATGATAGTGAGAACTCCTTTATGTACAAGTTATTTACAGTTGAAAAGTAAAAATTATCCTTCTTAATGTAAAAAGGAAAGTCAATTAATAAATAACTAATTCCAAATTTTAAAATAATCACAGTCATCACAAAATTAATATCGCTGGTGAGAAAAATCTTTGTTAACCAATTAACAATACAGAACATTTCAGCTTACATAATCATAGTCTCTCATACCCGATATATTCCTAAGGCAGGTCATTAATAGTAAAGCATAGAATGGAACATGTACAACACCCACAAAAAAGGCTTATTCTGCTGTTTATTATAATAAAGAATAGAATTACTTAGTTGGATCCTCTTCCCTCCCACAAAAATGACAAGTGACCATAATTTCACAATGCAATTAGAAGCCTAAGCCAGCCAAATTTGATAAAAAGAAAAGTTAGACTACTGAAAATAGAAGCAATCAGTTACCCATATATTATAAATTAAGTTCACAATCTTGAAAACTAGTTAGCCACATATTTGACCAGATTGCCTTAATTGTCTTAGCTATTAGTTATACACAAATTTCACCACTAAACATGAAATCAAATCAGATAAAATAATAAGTATTGAAATGGTATTCTATTAATTAAATTACTTTTAAAATACTAACCAATTAATTTTAACATCAGTTATAAATTTTCTTATAATTCCCAAATAAACCATGAAATGTCTGATAGTGATACTTGCTTTGTAATCTTTCATTATAACGAGTTAATTAAGAAAATGACAATCTAGGCAAAATAAATTCACAGCTAAGACAAGCAAATTAAATAAACTCAAACCTTCTTGGATTTTTCTTCCTTCTCAAAAGCCTCCTTTCTCTTATCTTTTTCAGATCCCTAGGAAAAAGACAAATGTGTCAAAACATGTTAGCAGGTATTACCAACGTATGAACAGAAGATAGATCGAAGACGGTGGTGAAAAATGTATTCACCAGTTTAATGAATATGTCATGATTGTCCTTTTTGCTTGATAAGGGTTGCATGGATTCAAACTCTTTAGTGTCCACCTTTCTCCCTTCAGTCTTGAGTGCTTGGAAGGCCTTCCTTCTCTCTTCCAGAACTTTCTCGTATTCCTCAAGAGTCATCTCCTAGCGAATGAACACAACACCAACAGATCAATAAATTTGAAATAAAAAACACATCGTAGGTAGTTAACCACCAGTGAAGGTGAACATAGAAAACTGCAGGTGGAAACATAAAATGAGAAAAGCAAGAGAGTATATATACAGACAAATCCATACATTATTATCAATGAGGCTATATGACAACATAAAATGTTGACATTCAATTAGATGATATCATCATAAGTTAGTCCTTATGGACCCTGAGGAGACCAAAGAAATGGGATGTGGGGATCAAGCCATCACAAAATCACATACCCATATAGTTAGCAATTACAGATATACTAGAGCCATGTACTGCACTTATTAATTAATGAAATCAAATACACATGAAAACTAACACACACTTGCAGAAAGCTGACCAACATTCAGGGAAAAAGCAAGGAATAATAAATCAACTAACAAATAAAATAAATAGTTCAATCAATTTAGTGTACTGCTATCAACAGACACCACAAGATGGAACAAAACTTCCATCAGTTTTTCTATTATCAAACTACAGACAAGTAGGGAATGGCAGCAACTATTTATGGTATGGAAATTAAAAGCATGGAATAGGGTTGGCATTCACCTTATCTTCAGGCTCTTTCTCTTCAGTATCATTAACATTGTCCTTGTTTCCATCAGCTACTTCTTCAGCAGCAGGCTTCTCATCTCCCAAATTCTTTCCAGTTTCATTCACAACTTCCTCCGTTGCCCTAATATAACATGAAAAAAAATATAAACAGCAATAATTAAAAACAGAATTTCCTTGAGACAATGTAAATAATATTACTATTCAAGTAATAGAATACAAAATTTTGAGAAGAATGCTGACTGAGTAATTTCATCATCTTGTGTTCCCCAGTTACCACGTCCAGCACCATCACGTTTAAATTCATTTCTGCAAATAGACCAAAGGACATCAGTACTTACAAAACATAAAATTAAACAGAATTATTATCAAAATAGCATTACCCTCGGCCCGTCCCACTGCGACGATCAAATGTTCTTCGAGGACGTCCTTCTTCACCTTCACCAACTTCCCCGTTGCTAAAACCTCCACGACGACCACCACGGTAAGGAGCTCGGGGTCCACCATAACCACGTCTTTCAGAAGACTTTCCAGCATCTCCTTCCTCAAAAGAACCCGAATTGTAAGGAGCTCCAGTGGCGGGAAATGAGTTCTCATCATTGGAAGAGTCCCGACCAAACCCACGACCACGTCCAAACCCACGAGCACCACCTCGTCCACCTCCACGGCCTCCACGAACCGGCTCATTTCTGGACTCCCTAACTGTCAACAGACAGGAGCAGAAAATGTGAATACAAAAGAACAATAAGGATTGTCAATAAACTTGTAGAACTACAGGACAACTTCCAACAGAAAATCAACTGACTAAAATAACTTAAAAACGAATCAATTCATTATCGCAATGTCAAACCCAAATTCCTAAGTAAATATCAGAGTTTGAAATGGAACAGAGAAATGTAACACATTGTAATGTAATTTGCTCGAGTTATTTCAAAGCAATTTCAACAAAAATTCAAAATCAGATTACCCTTACCACAACAAACAATGCATTATGTATCACGACAAAACTTAGAGAAAAACACATAATACCTTCCAAGATACATACACAATCCACCTTCATACACAACTTACAAAATAAAAACGGTTCTAAATAAGAAATGTAATCTATTGCAATGAAATTTGTTAATGACCTATTACAAAGTAATTTCAACAAAAATTCAAATCAGATTACCCTCACCACAACTAACAATGCATTATATATCTGGTACAAATATCGCAAGAAAACTTAGAGAAAACCACGTAATACATTCCAACATATATACACAACCAACTTCATACACACCTACCTGTTTGCAATATTTGTTATAAATGAAGTTGATTTGGAAGTAGTGCAACATAGGTTTTTATGAATTTAATCTAACACTAAAATTGTAAAACTCAATGCTTTTATCTAGTGCAAAAAGCTAGTTAAAGTTTTTTAAACTCAAAGTCAAACTAGCACCAAAATCAATTCCACAACATGAAACCAGACATATGAACATTTACCAAAAATACATCAGTTAGCATTTTATCGTGACTTTAGATCACCTGCCCAAATCCAAACACGACAAGCAGGCTAAAACAAAACCCTGACAATGAATAAATGTATCAAACACATACAACAAGAAGATCATGATCAACGACAAATGTAAATAAATCGCTCACAAAAACTAACATATAAGGAGAACAAAAACACACAACACAACTTACTCAATTAAACCCATTGAACCAAACAACTTACCCATTGACAACAAAAACAATCCAGAAACAGACAGATATCTCAACACAATCATCAAACAAACTCGATAAACACTCTTTCAGTCCACCAACCAAAAAAAAACCAGAAAATCCAAAAAGAATACTTCGATTAGTTGAAAATCTCACCGGCTTGAGCAGGAGGAGGAGGCTTGGTGGGCAGCTGAGCCGGCTTGTTTTGCTGAACAGGCGCCTTCTTGGGAGCCGCCGCGGCCGCCGCAGCCGCTGTCGCTGCCTTGAGTTGCTCCGCTGCGATGAGCTGAGAAGGGTCCTCTGCGTCGTCACCCAACAAATCAAATGGGTTCATGGTTGCCATATCTTAGAATCTGTTTTTCCGAATCCCAAAACAACACCGTACGTTCCCAAACACAAAGCCTCGACCACTTTTCTTGGTACTAAGCTAACAGAGTTTCCATTTTGAACAAAACTGAAACGCAAGGGAGATTAAAGAGAAGTAGACGATTGAAGGAAATGCGAGGGTGAAGGCCTAAAACCCTAGCCGCAAAGGAGAGAGAATGAGAGTGTGCGAAAGAGAGTGTGAGAGAATAGAATAGACAGCACAACCTAATCTCTTCAAAGTCACTTATTTATTTCAGACCTAGGAATAGGAATGTATGTATCTGCTCCATGTAATCCTCTCCCTTACTTTTTACATTACACCACATTATTACTTTTTTTAATTTTAAAAAAACTGATTGTTTAATTTATATTCCTTCACAATTTTTTTCAAAACTGTTAAATTATTTTTTGAATTATTTAATTATTTCCATATTTTTATTATGTCTATTGATCCTCTAATTTCTCAATCCTGCATATGTCTTTTATGTTGCTCATTTTCTGTAAGGATGAACTTGAAAAAAAATTAGGTTAAGATGGATTTAGAGAAATTTCAAGATAAACAATTGAAAGTATTAATAATGATTTAGTTGTTGATAAATTCCAATTAAATTCTTAATAAATTTTTATGATTTATAGAGTTTTTTAGTTAATAAATTATTTTTTCAATTAAGTTATTATGACAGTGTTATTATCTTATAATATCATCTCGTTATTACTCAATGTAATTCTATTATTTTATAATTTTAAAATTTATTATTTTATAAATATTGTCTATTTTCATTCCATGATTAAACTTAAGACACTATGCTAGATTAAATATAAGTACATATTTCTAACAGGAAATCCAAACTCTCTGGAGTATGAAAATAACCAATTGAGATTTTGAACACCTACTCATAACCAGAGAGATGTTATGTTATTTTGGTCCAGAAAGCTTTTGGGCTTATAGGTGCACAAAGAAATAGCTATAATCACAAACCTTTTCTTACTGCACCCCTTCTAAATTAGAAAATCCCAACTTTACTCTTTCAGTCAAAGTCAAAACCCTAATACTACTTTCCCATTCCCATTTGCACCTCCTCGTCTCGTGCATGTGTTCCTCCACTTTGCGTCCGTGAGTTGGAATGTCAATAGGTGATGGGGTAGTACAAACATAACAATTGAGGTATCTAACATTATTCTAATGAACAACAACTTGGAGATATAATCATCTATGAAGCTTGCACATGTGTGTCTTGTGTGCAACATATATTGAAAGATATTTTTGGTTTTTAACATGATTTTACCATGATTTCAATACGGCGTTAATAACCACAGATCCAATAATTTTTTAAAAAATCTGAACTTAAATTTTTTTTACATAAACTTCTATTTTAATTTTAAAAATAAGAAACAAATCTTATATAATCATTACTTTTTGTTTTTCAAATAGAAAATATATTAATTAGAATAAATTTTGTATTAATGGATAATATGTTAGTTGACAATTTAAAATTAATATATATATATACACATCATGTAATGTGTCATATATATTTTTAATTTAACTACATTTATATGTTGTAATGTGTTTGTATTTATATTTAGGCTTCGTATATAATCATTGTTATTGATCTTTTAAATAAAACTTTTTATTATATATGTCTAAACTAATTTTGGGCTTTGTGTTATAACATCATAGTCATCCCGATTACAACGAGCATCATTTACTCTTCCACTAGATTTCATTTATCACCATAGATTGTTAGAGCTGCAATGGTTACCTCTTTTGATAATGCAGTTTGCTCATTCCTCTTGTTAAAGAATGATAAGAGACCTTCGAAGCTAAATAACATGGAGATAAATGGTATAAAGTAGTTTAGTCCTATACGAGATGAAAAGAGTTATGGTGAGAGTTTGAAGATGGTGATAAATGCCGACAACTAAGGAAGAGGAAGAATCGGAAGATTAATGGTCTTAGCCACTACACGTATTAAAGACAGCCTAATGGTAAATGTTCGGAAGTGATGGTGGTGAGAAATGAATTAAAAAGATGAAGATATAAAGGTAGGATTTAAATCTTTTGAAATTGGCATTTTAGAAAGTATAGAAGTATCTTTTGAAATATTTAATCTAAAAAATAATTTTATATTTTAGATCAAATGTTTTGAAAGATATTTTCATATTTCAAAATTTCTTTGAAAACACCTAATTTAAAATAATTTTTTATGTCTTTTGAATTAAGTATTTTGGAATATATTATAAGATCTGAAAAATAAATTTCGAAATCATGAATCTAGAAAATATTTTTATATTTTTGATTGGGATTCCATAAGATATTTTTAAATTTGAAAATACTTTCCGAAACTTCTAATTCAGAATAAATTTTTATATATTTTGAACTAAAGATTCCAAGATAAGCAAAAATACCTTTTGAAACATACATAAGTTTTTTATTATAATTTTAATGAGGAATAGTTGTGAATTGCATGTTTTATGAAGGTGCAGAAAGATAAAAAGGTAGCTGCATGAAAAAAACCTTGATTGCATAACACACAAGCTCAATCCAGATCCCCAAGTTAGAAAGCCCAAATAATATTAAGTGCGTCCATCTTTTATCCCCTAAGATGCTTACAGCTAACACAAATTCAAACGTTGAGTTGTTTTATCTATTATTTTATCTTTAAAACTCAAATTATAAAACTTTGTAAAAATCTGATTTTCCAAAACACTAGAAAAACCAATCAAAATTTTCATAAGTAAATTTTCAATAGTAATTAAAGAACAAAAAGTCAATTGTACTTGTAAAAATGCACTCAATTTTTTTCTTTTCTCCGGTCACCTTACATTTCTAGTAAATTTGACTCAAATGATTCATATTGACCGTTAAACAATACAAATATTTTTATAAAAAAACACTAATTAAATTATTTTTGAAAGAAATATGTAGAAACTTAAAATTCTAATGTTATTACTCATGTTTTCGACGAAAAACTTAAACCTCTAAAAAACAAACTTAAGTATTATAGTGAAATTTATGTGTTAATCATTTGAAAAAACTCAAATATTTTCTTAAAAATCTTAGGTGAAATGTAAGAATCATCCTAACCAATTAGAATGTTCAACATAGTAAGTTCATCTTTTTGTTATATTTTTGAGTCATTTTTAGTTGGTTTGTGATCATCAAGATGTGTTCATATCATTGATATAAGTTTTTAATACATATAAAATATCCTACCAAAAATAAAGTCGAAAAGACTTGATTGAGATAAAATCTAAAGTTCAAGTAAGGGGCTCAAACTTATTTTACACTATATTGCAAAATGAATGTTTTGAAGTGTTTGAATGTTACAAATTTTGCATGAATTATTTATTCAGTGTTTATAAAGTGTGGTGGTTGTTGTTGAAATTCTTGGTGAAAGGTATATTGATTTGGATTGGTCTAAGTGTTTGAAAAACAAATTAAAGTTATATATGTGTATGTGTGTATCTATATATTAGATTGGTTAAATTGGCTCTTAGTGTTATATTTTAGAACTGAGTCAAACATGTGTAACTCATTTGAGAGATTAAAAAACACCAAATGGAGCCAAAAAATCAATTTTATATGTCTACCAACATTTTTGTGTTATGTGTACTTGTTTGACAAAAATATAAAAAATGAGATTCTAAAGAGCTATAGACAATACATTTGTTGTATTAGTCGGTTCGTTACTAAGCGAGAGCAAACAAATTGAAGTTTTATAGTTTCAGATGATACACTTGTTTGGCAAATCTAATGGAAATGACTCTAGTGGGTTTAGGTAGTCGAGTAAATGCTATTATCGTTGGGCGAAAATATTTCATACAACCTCAAAGAGCATAGTGTGGTTGGGTCGTTGGACGAGTGATGGTCTCGACGAGTGAAATTGTTGGATTTTTGCTCTAGTATTTGGTTGTTAGGCGAGTTAATTTTCTTGTTGGGTGAAAATAGATTTGTAAGAATCCAAAGAACTCAAATAGAATTATTCATTGAGCGAGACAAGTATTTGCTAAGTAAACTCACCTCCATAAGTGACTCATTAGGCCAATGATATGGGTTGTTGAATAAGTGTGTGTGTGTGTGTGTGTGTGTGTGTGTGTGTGTGTGATGTGAATGTAGTCATTCCCAAGAAGAAAAGACTATGGTATATGATTATATGATATATATATATATTGAATTGTGATTATGACTGGGATTATCATTAGATTACTAATTATCAGACTCACATGAAGGAAGATATTTAGGTGGTGAGAGTCGATAGAGGTTCTTATGACCTATAACTTGCGGTATGAAAAAGGATTGTGTTTCATATGTCATAAGCAATTTACCTTGTCACATGAGTGGAGAACTTAGTTTCAAAGATGTGAGGTCGAGTAGACTCAAGGCTTAGACCATAATGTATTGAAAGTTCGGATGACAAGTGTAAAATTTATGAGTCTAATTTAACACATGAGTCTTTCATAAGTAGAATATGTTGTCAATGGTGATTAATATTTTGTTGAATGATTTTGTGTGGTTGATATGAATATGATGTGAAAGGATATGTGATTGTTAAATATTTTATTTTAGCAATGATGTTTTAATAAGCTAGCTAATCCTAGTTTGTGGATATGATTTTCGCATATGACCGTGTATTACACGAGAATAGACAATGTTAACGGTGTGGGGCCAAGGGAGGTTATTTGATCTAGGTATTCTATATATGTAAATTTTATTTTGAAGAAATTTATTCTATACACTATGTGCTAATCTGGTATGATAAATAAAACAATTAATGATAATGTAACTTTGAGATGATTAATAATGCAATTAATGATAATGTAACTCTAAAGTACCATGTAAAAAAAAAGAAGAGAACTTGATTAATTTGATATTCTTTATACATTTGAAGTATTTAATATCTTTTGTCTTACTTTTTTTTTATAAATTTCTTTCAATCTCTAGTTAAAATTTAGCTTAATTAATAATTTGTTTCTTGTATTTTGAGTTCTTATTTTTGTAAAAAATACTTAATGTGTTCTTTTGTGTTAAATTGACGTTAACATCGTTTGGAAGTGTTACATACAAAAATCTAGGTCTACCACATGTTAAAATCCAGATCTACCACATGTCAAAAATTTGAGACATCTAAGGTGTCATATATCAAAATCAGAAGAGTTTCAAATTAGGAGATAATCCAGATTTTTATACATGACAAACTCATATTTTAACATGTGACATGTTTTAACTATGTTAACGTCAATTTAGCGGGAAAAACCATATTAATCTTTCTACAAAATTATTGTTTCAATTGAATAAAATATAAATATATAAAAAAAATCTTAAACATAGTCACATGATTACTGGTTAAATCTTAAAATTTTGACAAAACTTAGTATTTGAATTCTTTCTTCATTAATATTTTTTCTTTGTATATTAGGTATCAAAATTAATTGATTGTATAATATCAATATCAAGTGGATGAGTTTGATAGAGAGAGTGGATGAGTCTGAGTGAATTTGAGAGTGAATTGTGTGTTTTTTTAAGGAATTTATAGGTGATAGTGAGTAGATTTAGAAGTAAAGTTTGTAAAAGTTTGTGAATGATTTGATTGATGTGATATATTAAAAAAATATTTTAATAAATATAAAATTAAGGTGGTCAAAATGCCCTTCATGTAAACAACACCATAAGTAAACTGGAACGGGTTCAAGAACGTCCAAAATTCCAATGCATGCAACATGGAAGTGTATGGATCGATTCCACCAAAATTGGGATCAGATCCACTCTTCAACGGACCGAATACAAAGCTTATGAATGGGACCCACCTCTCCCTCATATTCTTGTGGATCAATTCCAACATGTTGGGATCAGATCCATCTTCATGTTAGTGTCCTGGATTGGTTATACCTCATTGGATCCTTTGTTCTCCATCAACAAATGAGTTCTTTGCATCTTTGACTATGAACCACGACCTCCATGGATGATCCTCCATTCTTCACCATCATCTTGTTATGCCAGGAATCTCACATAGGTTGCTGAATAATGAACCACCACTCTCAAATATGTGCAAAAGCAACATGCATATGAAATTATTCGAAGATAAAATAGTACTTACATAAGACATACCTTCAAATCACCTCAATGAATACTATTGAAAATCATCTCATCTCAAACATCACCTTTCATCGCTCTCATATCCACTAAATCAAACAGACATTTTACTTCCTAATCCATCTTCGTCATTTCTTAAAAAAAAGTAAATGCATATCAAACCAAGAGAACCTTAATAAAATACCAATAATAAAGAGATCTTTCAAATAATTTAAAAGTCTAATAGAACATTTATTTGTAACTCTTTCCTGCAAAATGTGTTTTTGGTATTTTCATATTACTTTATTCTGTTAAGCTAATTGATTAGTGAAAGACAAAACCTTCGGCCATCAATTCATACGAAAATATTAAAGATGAAACCATAAAAAATTTAATTCAAGCCAGACATATCCTTCTTCCTGCACTTATTTTTATGCAGCTTAAAAGTTTCATTAAAGAGGTTCCTTCTCAGGAAGCAATAAAAATCTCCATCACCTAAATGCTTTGTTTCTTATTTTGCACGTATATTAATTGCTATTTTAGACTTTATTGTAATACGGCCAAAGAAGTATGGCCAAAAGCATATTTTAGTAAATACTTTGGATCATACAAAATTCGTAAACATATAATAATAAATATTTATTAAATCATTGTTTAAAAGAAAAAATTCATCCTAATTTGCGTGAGAGTATGTTCGAGATATATATATCTCGATGTGTTGGAAATCTCACATGCAATCCTCGTATTATAAATCTTAAATAAAATCAAAGATCTTAAGTTAAAAAAATAAAAAATTATATCCGATTAGAAATGTGTGTATATGATAAATTTGTTAATTTTATGGTAAACCTATTAAAAATTATATTTGTCATAATATTAAATTATTGATAACTTATGTCGTGTGAAAAATATTCTACTAATTAATTTAAATGACAAAAAAATATTGATTGATAACAACTATAATTTCTATTGCGTCGTGCAATAAATTTAGGGAAATACAAAACTATACATGAAGTTAATTCGTCTCATGTGCAATTATCAATTTATGCTTTTATTTTTATTATGAATCATTACTGAAAACACATACATTATTTTTATTTATTTTTATAATAACAAAAAATAATAAAATCATTATAATTATATTTTTGAAAATAAATTTAAATGATTTTCACAATTTTATTATAGGTAATATTTATTTTTTTTAGATAATTTTATATTATAAATAGTTATTTTAATTTAAAAGAATAGTTAAAATTTAAAAAGCAAAAGTGGTTAAAGAAAAGAAAGTCACTTAAATAGTAAAATTAATAAAATAATTATTTTAATTTAAAAATACTTAAAGGATAAAATTGAAACAATGCATACCAAAATAGATAATCGTTCTTATATAATATTATAAATTTTCATATCATATAGTTATGTAAGACGAGAGAAAATATGCAGTTAATAGTTTAATTTTATTTATTGCAACACTTCAAAATAAAATTAAGAGTTTGAATCTGAGCATCATTTCTGATGAATATAATTAAGGATAATTTAGGAAACGTAATTCATTTTTGCACGAAATAACACAATTAATTTGTTCTTTTAACAAGACTTATTTATTTTGTTAATCAGTATACAATAAGGTATTTTATTTTTTTTTCAAGTATTTGATTCCAATACATGTAACTAGATAACTAATTTAAATATGGTCATTTTTAATACTCCTTAATAAAATATCCCCACTTGTAAATAACTGTACTTTTGACTTTAAATGCTTAATTATGTGTCTTTGTCCTTACACTTACAATTATTGGTGTATCTTTCTCTTACTATTTAAAGTTTTGAATTTGAACAATGTTCTCAAAATATATTTTGATTTCTATGACTTCATCTGTGGTTCAAATCAAGCTACGTTTCACTTTCTTTACCAAATTCTTTACCTTTTTTTCTTCTAAAGTATATCACAGCCCAACTCAACTTTGTGGCTGCCAAAGGTGCAAACTTGCATAGGTAAAATCAAACTCTAAACAGTGAAAATTTATTTGTTGTTTCATTTAAAATTTTCAATTTGTATTAAAGATGTCAAAAGTGGACTATTAAAGAAATTCTTTAAAAAAGGTCATGCTAATTTTATTTGCTGTAAGAAAGTTCTTTTATGATATATAAACAATTTTAAATAAAAAATAGGTTTAATTATTTTTGAATCCATGATAAAATTGAAAACTTTCTGTTGAGTCTTGATAAATTGTTGTGATTTATTGAATTCTTATATAAAGTCTTATAATTGAATATTGCTGGTAATTTTGTGATATGATAATTATGTTATACTTTTACCTCCTATCAATCTGGTCACATAATATTATTTTGTTATAAGAGATGTGACAAGAAGATTTTTCTCAAATATTAAATGTATTTAACGAAAATTGTATTTAAATTTAATTAAAAATATAAAATAAAAAATAAAAAAGTATAAAACATGCAATTGTGTAAAATTATAAAAACAAAATTAAAATATTAAAAATTAAAAAAATACAAAATATTAAATTACAAAAAATTAACAAATTATAAACTTATAAAATATGTAATTTCATAATTACAAAATTATATATAGTTATATATTTAACATTTTTATAATTTATATTTTTTATTTTGAAATTTATTATTTTAATTACCATGTTTATTTTTTTAAAAAATTATATTCTCCAAAAACAATTATTTTTAAAACAGTGATCTTGAATAATTATAATTTATTATTTTAATTTAAAATTGTATAATTATTAAATCATGATTTTATCATTTGAATAAAAGTTGAAAATATGCCACAATTTTATATTTTACAAAATCACGAGTTTATAATAATATTATTTTAAATTAAAATAATAAAATTATAAGATTATAAGTTATAAGATTATAAGAATTATAAGATTATAAAGATCATAAGATTATAAGATTTATAAAGTTATAAGATTATAAATTATAAGATTATTAAATTACAAAATTATAATATTATAAAATTATGAAATTGAGACTATGAAATTTAAGAGATTATGAGATTATATAAGATTATGAGATTATATAAGATTATAAGATTATATAAGATTATAAGATCATGAGATTATAAGATTATGAAATTATAAGATTATAAAATTATAAGAGTATAAATTATAAAACTATAAAATTATAAAATTATAAAATTGAGACAAATTAAGAAATATAGAGACTAAATTAAAATTTTTCACATCAACAATGATATATGACATTATTATTACCACGTCACATTGTCTCTGCCACATATCAAGACCGTAATTTGACATGTGACATTTTTTTAAATAAAAAAAAGCTACAAGTCAACACTCACATTAATTAACATCATTAGTACTGTAGTGACGTAAATAACCAAATTGCAACACATTTTAAAAAATGGATCCAATTGAGATAACTTAAATATGAGGATCCAATCGAGATATATGAGAGTTTTAACCTAAATAAAAATATTTTTTAGTTAAGAGAATGTATAATGTGGAAAAAAAATATACTCAATAAATGATTGTTGAACGTTCAAATATAAATTAGAATTTAACATTGAATAAAAATAAATGTTGCAAAATATATAAGTGAGAATGAATTTTACCTTTAAAGTTTTTAACTAAATGTAGTATAATAGTAATTGATAGATTTTACATGCTTGAAATTTGGGATTTCATATTCTAAGTAAAAGGATAGAATATTTGAATTTTGAGTAAAATGTCAACTTTTTCTATCGATAAATCATGATGTAACCACATGAATGAATTTGATAAATCTAAAATTTCAACATTTTTTTTTTCTTACATATTACTTAACTTTTCTATTTTTAAACAACTCAAAACTTCACCTTATTTTCAAAATATAATATTTTTAAATTACTAATAAAGTCAATACATAGAAAACTAATTCATTTATAAATAGGCGTTGATATGTTTCTACATTAAAAACATATAAGTTGAAGATTCTTCTTATTGTACCAAGATAATTCCACAAGATCACCGAATCTTATTTGCCACTTTCAAAATGTCTTCCTCTCACTAGCAACTAGTATCTTCCTTATTAGTTAACTTGCAACTAGAATCAAATATTTAAGTCAATATTTTTCTTAATTAATTTTCGGACAGATAATTTATATGTGCTGAAAGCTAAACTTTTACCTTAACAACCATTCCTATTTGAAGAGATAGTTAACGGGTCTTAATCATTTGTAATGCGTTTTATTATTAACTGTATTCTCATTTATATGTTCTATCCTTTGTCTAGTGATCTTTGTTTTTCAGTTTCTCTATCCAATGAAGACCGAGAGCCTTTCAAGAATTTTCGAGACGAGTTGTCTTTAACGTGTCATGCTCGCCTTGTCTATGAGATTGATACAAAATCGACCTATTATACTTAAATTCTTGAAGACTAAGTTTGTCGAAAAGCTAAGTACTTGGATGATGGTTCACAAAGAGTTGAGTGTTTAAATAATTTAAAGATATTAAGAACCTTTAATATATAAATATATATATACACGTGTGTCTTTTAACTCAGGAAGTTAACTCACTTAAAATTAAATTGATTTTTTTTTTTAAATTCGATCCGTTTGTTAACTTTATCAGCCTGATGAAAAGCGAGAAAGGTGGTTATGGAATAGTAAAATAACATGAGTTTCTATCTACATGGACTATATGGTGGACAACATGGGTCCAAAAGGTAGAACCAAATTGTATTATGATTTGCGAAATTGTTGAAGGAAGTTCCATCTCTATGTTTCTTCAAAAGACAAATATTAACAGATAAGATGTGAAAAGCCCAAATTTGAATTGAATGAAATGAAATCTCATAAAGCACCTATTATAAGTCCAAAATAAGAAAATTACATACACTACATGTTTTCATATATTTCTATCTATCTATTTATTTATTTATTTATATATATATAAATATATATTACGAAATGTAAGACTTTCAACAAGTTAAACATAGAATAATGTTAATGGAAGCTTTTGTTGAAAATAATAACATGGAGGGTTGGAGCCAAATCCAAGACTTGGAGAAAGAAAAAGATCAAACTTAAAAGCACTACAAATGTGTTAAACAAAAAAAATAATAAAATAATGTTATTTCAAGATACTAGGTTTTGTTTAGTTGCTTACTTAATAACATCTCAGCAGTGACAGTGCAAGATATTTGGGATATGCTTTGCATCAGTCACTACACTACACTGAACCATTTTTAAGAGTAGAAATGCAACTATACCTAATCAGTATTCAAGGCAACACAATCTTATATCTATAACTATATATAAAGGGGTTCCTTCTTTTGTGTCCATATTTTATAATTTCAATTTTATCCTTTACAATTTAATTATTTATTAAATTTTTAAAAATTAGCGGTTACTTTTATAAATTTTTATAAAACTATTTACTTAACTCATTCTTCTTTTTTTTCCTACTATTCATCAACAATTATTTTTCTCATATTTTCTCCATACATTTCACTTTAATTTTTATAAATATACTTTTATTTTGTTTATTAACTTAATAACATTACAATATCATCAATTATTAATATAATTCAAAAAATACGTATATACAGACACTATCGTGCATGTTTTACGCTAGTATATATATATATATATATATATATATATATATATATATATATATATATATATATATATATATATATATATATATATATATATAAACAATGTAGTCCTAATTTTTCTCTTCAGCATTATTTGAAGATTGATTAAAGGCGTGATTTGTTAGTACATTTTTCTGATTAGACATTTAAAACATTACAAAACACATAATGAGTAACAAATTGTATTTTAATATTTATACAGTTAATTCAAATTTAAAATGTACTATAGTAAAACTTAAAACAATATCATATAATTTTTTTTAATAATTCTTTATAAAAGAACTTCATGATTTCTTTCAATACTTTTATTATTTTACTATTAGAATTATTTAATTGATGGTTGATACTTTAGTAACGTATATCTAAGTGTCAAATCTGGCATTAAAAAAATAAAAAAATCAACGTTATTTAATATCTTTAATATGAAATTATATATATATATATATATATATATATATTATTTAATGTTTATGTTACCTTTTTATTTTATATTAAATTAAATTTTATTATTATTATTATTATTATTATTATTTCCTTTTAAGATAAAATTTAACTTTATCTTAAATATCTTCTTACTAATATATACAAAGTAAGCACTCTTCGTTGACTAAACCATTATAACTCGAAAAAATCACGTCCCTCACAACATCTAATAAGTTGAGTTGCATCTTCTTGTATTATATTAAAAAGAACTCCTGTAGTTTTTGGTATATTTTTATTATCTCTGATATAAACTTTTACTTTTCCGACCTTTCTCCAATATTATATGCCTTACCTACATAATTTGGGACACAAACCTAAACTCTAAATCTTAATTATTTGATCCAATATTAATTTTTTCAGCTTAATGTGCACTCAAACTTTGCTTAATATATTTCAGACTCAAGTTCCAAGAAATCTGTCTTTGATATCTAAAGAAAATCATCAGTTATAACAAATATATCATAACTAATGTGATTATTAACAACTTTACACTTAGGGTGTGTTACTTTATAAGGATGGATGTGGGATGACTCTAAAAATAATTTGTGTGGATTTGAGTAGATGGATATGTGTATTTTTTTGAGCAAATTTAAAAGGTAAAATGAGTGAACTTGGAGATGAATTTTGTGAAAGTTAGTGAGTAATTTGAGTGATATGATAAATTAAAAAAAAATTAATAGATAGAATTTGAATATATGAAATAGTTTTTTGTTTAGTTAAAAATATTATTTAATAAATTTTAATAATTTTTTTTAAAAAACATAAATTACATTAAATTATTATTATTTTTTATAATAATTAATATTATTTTAACCATTATTAATAATTAATATTATTATTAATTATTATATATGTTATTATTTATTTTAATATTTAATTACTATATATATATATATATATTATTTATTATTATTATTATTTAATTTTATATATATATATATAGATATATCAATATTTTATATTTAATTATTATACATACATATATATATATATATATATATATATATTTATTTTTATTAAGTATTATATATATAAATATAAATATAAATAAGTATTATTACACACACTACACAACACATTCACAACACTCGTTACGTAACCAGTGTCACACACACATCACCACATCGGTTATGTAACCGGTGTGCAAACACTCACAAACAAGCACCAGTGTGCTCTCACTCACACACCACCCACTCTTCCCACCCCACACTGCTTCACTCACACACATAAACATCTTTCATTCTTCACACACACAATGCTTCACTCACACATAAGCCAAACATGTTGCAGGGTTAATTTGGTAAAATATCCTGTATCACTCTCAAATCTTTGCATATCAGCAAAGATGGGATATCGAAGCCATCCCGCAAATCTACACTTCCAAATTACTACACATCCACTAAAAAGAAAAAGCTTCACTCTACAAATCTGTCGGTACAAATGACTACAAATAGTGCAATCCATGCAAACAAACACTACGTTAATATAAACTTTTCAATCATTTATAACTATTTTAATATTAGAATATGTGATATGTCTTCTTATAATAATAAATTATTTTCAATATTTAAATTCACTATAACCCATTAGATTGTGTCCTACGATCAAATTGTCCTAAATTAAATCTAGGACAATGATACTATGACTTCCATTTGTTGACTCTCATATTTTACTTTCTGACGGGACTTAGTGTGGACCATTGATTAATGTACTACTATCTTTTATTTTGAAAGAGTCAATGACTCACACTAAACTACATTAAGGAATAAAAGATGAAAGTCAAAAAATCAGAATTATAGTATAATTTTTCTTAAATCTATCTTTACAGTTATCTTAACAATAAGTATTATTATTAATACATACTCAAATTTGTATTATTGGATTCATTACCTTTTTAATAGAAAATTGTAAAGAAAACAGGTTGCACTAATGAAAGAAAGGGTGAATTGGTGTTTAAAATAACTTTTAATTTGACTAATAAAATTTGAAAACAAAACATCTTGAAACACTTAATTAAAAGACTAGAATAAAGAAGTTAATATCACTTTCTTCTCAAGAAAATATAAAAAACGCAAAAAAAAAAAGAAGAAGAGAAAAAATGGAGAAAGAATGACACAAAACTTGTACTTCTGTTTACGTAGAGTGTTTTTCTTTTATCTCTCTAATTCGGCCTTATAAGAAAACTTTTGTTTCTGGATTAATACCCAATGTCCAAATAATACTTTGCTCATAAAAAAAAAATCATGTACATTAATATTAACATCTAATATATGTATATATGGTTAAAGAGAACAAAAATGATAAATTTATAAATTGTATGACATGATAAAAATAAAGATAAATAAAATATATAATAAATATAAATAAAATTATGAATGTATGTGTATTATTGTTCCAATGTAAGTATGATTTGGGTTGATAATAACAAAGGTAAATGACAATATGGCACTTTTGGCTTCATGCGTTCTCATACTTTCTTTGGTGGCTTTTTCGTGGCCATGGCGTTAGGCATTTTAAAAACTTTTACTATGCTTCTCTTGCACGAGTCAAAACTTGTAAAAGTTAAAAAAAGAAAAAGTGCATATGAGATGGCCAAATAACACTAACTTTTTATATTTACACTAAGGACACAAAAGGGTCCCAAAGAAATATCACAGCTGTATGATTGGCTAAATCACTCAAGATGTTGGTCCCATCTCATTTATCTTCACAAGACAAGGTCATAAAATGGGACCAAAGAGAGATGAAAAAAACTTCAATGATTGGTTCACCCAAGAAACCAACTTAAGCTCTGCTACCAAAGTTTCTTTTTTCATGAAAATTTATTCTATGTAAATGACATTAACCTAGCAATTAGTGTGCCCAAAATCTGAACCTCAATTTTCAAAAGTCAATCATAACCACTTAATTAAACATTTCTATAAATTATTACAGTACAAAGTCATCTCAGTGAACAGGATTCAAGAATCTTTTCCGCCAAAACTTGACACTGTTTCCAAATATCCTTTTCTCTCTCCGAGACATTGGTCATTAATTTCCTCGGCACAACAAAGCTGGAGGTTTTGCAAACGTGTTCGTACCCAAATGGCTCTACGTAACCAAGATCTATAAGGTTTTCTAGATATGATAAAAAAATACCAAAAGAACTAAAAGAAAAAAAAAACCATTCAACTTATACGATAATACGACACACACAAACACTTCTATCTCGACGAAAACTTGCACTCATAAAGGCGACCCACTCTATACGGTAAATGCACCATTCCCATTCTCAACCTTTCTTTCACCTATAAATTTCCCCTCAAAACCACACCAACACAACGCACAAAACTCTCTTTCCCTCATTCTCACTCAGTAGTGTCACTGATGAGAACTCTTCACCACGCTCCAACCCTCCTTAGACCA
>Ga0214544_1003962_pt1 | contig 30092 bp, 9 predicted proteins | sample CNSS3metaG_FD_160074 | JGI IMG/M metagenome (GOLD analysis project Ga0214544, IMG submission 160074) | Root nodule microbial communities from cowpea collected in UCLA plant growth center, Los Angeles, California, USA - CNSS3 | ecosystem: Host-associated > Plants > Roots > Nodule | place: USA...
TGGCCATTTTATTATGGTTTCTCTAACCTAAAATATTTTTTAGTAGTTAACTTAACTCCCTTATGTATTCCAAGACCAAGATATTACCTTTGATGGAAAAGATGCAATCTTGGATTTTTGTAGGACGGAATTCCTATTTCAAGATCATCTTTAGCCCCTCCAATAGGTCTATATGAGTTTGCTACAAGTACAACTATCTTCAGGCAGCAAGAACATCAGGGGGGAGCTTGCTAGTGGCATAGTCAACAATGTCCTAAGAGACCAAAGATCAAAGTTAAAGCCGAAAATTCACTACTAGAATAGCCTCTGGAAAATCCTAAAGATCTGCAAGTCAATATCAAACAGTATTCCTATACTTCCTAACACTTGATCATTACTTAAGCATTGTTGCCCCTACAACTAAATTAAACAGGTTAGACTTCAGATCAGATGACCACCACCAAAACAAGATCACATATATTATTTTGGCACCTTATACTCAATCCAAAGAGACATTCATTCTCATAAGTAATTGCAGGAATACCCAAGTAAGATATGAAATCCTAATTGCCAAACCAATTAAACAGCTAACTAGTTTCTACTGTTCATACATTCTCATTCTTGACAAATACAAAATGAAATGATTAATTTTATAATCTAATAACAGGAAGAAAGCAAACACCAAGCGTACCTCAAACAGTTCATTTATATTATCTGCTGTCTTTGCAGATGTCTCTATGAAAAACATACCATTCTTCTCAGCATATTCAGTGCCATCCTTCATAAAAACATTAAAATAAACTACATGAGGTAAGAAACAAATTATTTTGTTCAAAAGATAACTGTGTTATGGAGGAAGGTTGCACTACCTGGACAGCGACTTCCCGCTTCTCTTGAAGATCAGCTTTATTACCGACCAGTGCCATCACTATATCAGGGCTTCCATGCTTTTGTAGCTCCTAAATTATCACTATTTCAGTTGCTAAAACAAAATAGAAAGAAATGTAGCTCCTACTAAAACAGCTCATGATCTAATGATTTTATGATACCTAAGATATATATAACAGCATAATTGTAGTACATCAAAGAGATGTCAAATATTAGTATATCAAAGAGAACTATTTGCTGTGTTTTTTATTCTTCAGATAGTTTTTCCAACAACTAAATCCATAATGACAGTGATTAGATTCTTTTTTCCAACTGCAACAAAATCCAATCAATACAATCTCACGTGTGAAAAGAAAAATGAGGGAAAACAGTCCATTGGAATATTAAGTACATATTAATCATAGTAGTCAATAGTGGATAGTGGCAGATAAAACCTTGCAGTACAAGCAAGCTTTCAATATTTGCACATCCTAGCTCACATAATCATCACCCAATTACAGATCAAAGACAAAACATAAATTTCTTTAACCTCCTTGTTAACTGCTTTTAGGCAGGGGTATTGCAATCTAGTCTAGTCATGATGCACATCCATCAGGTTAATTACTTAACTACAGATGTTTTAAATGAAGGAAATTGATGTGATCCACCAAGCTCCATCAGAAATGGATTAAAAGAAGACTGTATTCTATTCATCATTGTACAGTTCAGACTAAATAATAAAGGGAATTGTTTGTTATTCATATTGTTCAAAACTTTAAGAAACTAACCAAACAAGAAATGCCAAAATAGAACAAAGCAATAACTGCAAATCTACCTTAACCCAGTACTGTGCTTTGCTAAAAGATTCTGGGCTTGTTATATCATAGACAATAACTGCAACTGCTGCACCTCGGTAATAGAGAGGTGCTAATGCGGCATACCTGAAATAAATTATTAGCAAACAAATATTACTTCAAAAACAATTTGACCTTGAAATAAAATAAAGGGAAAATGTTAAGAGAAACAGAATGTATTAAGAAATTGTGACAGACACCTCTCTTGGCCAGCAGTATCCCATATTTCAAATTTTACTGTTGTAGAGTCTTGCAGAGCTATTGTTTGCGACAAAAAAGAAGCTCCAACAGTCACCTTATATCAAGAAGTATAAAACATTTAAGAAAAATCTCGTGGAATAACAAGTCATAGAAACTATTAAGAAAATTTAAATTATTAGAAAATAAAATAAAGTACCAAAACAAAAGCCATATATTCTTACTTTGGATGTTGCATCAAACTGACCACGTACAAATCGTAGAACAATACAGCTTTTACCAACACCAGAATCACCTAAGAGAACAAGCTGTTTTCAGTGACATTTCAAGGTTAGTCATGGTTTCCTTCAAAGGTTAAACAAGAAAATACTAGAGTATAACAGAATTAATTATGATTAATTTCAACAGAATTAATTATGACTTTCATCCATTGCAATACATTTCCCATTCATTCATCCTGATACTTAAAGGTCATAATCTTATCAACAAATGCAATCCATTCTTTTAGCAAATCAAATTTCTGGTAGTAAGTTATTTCAACTTTTGTCACTAATTAAAGTATCAAAACTTGCAACAAGTAAGAAATAACAATTCACAATCAAAACAAGGCTAGTATGACAGAATCAAGATAAATAAATGGTTCTCAAGCTTTTAGTCATTTAGATAACTAAAAACAGGGTTATGTTCTGTTTCAGCATGCAGCGGCTTTCAACAAAAACCATGAAATTAATCTGCAACAGAAAACGGAAAGCTCCATCCAGAGGTTCCCTCCTTATAAATTCTATTTAGACAATTTCTCCGGGTAATCGACCACGGATCTCTTAACAATTGACTTTCTCACTCGACAAAAAATCCAACATTTACAAGAAACTGGTAATTGCATGACACCATATTGATAAATTGATATATAAAGGAACTTTTTTCTTAATTCTTTAAAAAAAAAACAAATAACTAGGCAAAACACGAGCAATCCAAGAACTCTGCACAAATACCTTGACCCTAATATTCCTGGCATCGTGCCCTCCACCATCCTCGGGATGGGGTCGACCCATATGCCTTGAACCCCTATCTGTAAACACAAATCAATCACCCGCAAAACCCCATCAGAATCAAAACTCAATCATTATTCATAACAACGGAACCCCATTAAACCACACCCCCAAAATCACAGATCAAAACCACAATCAGTCAAAAAAATAACAACTTTTCCGAAACCCTTTTGAGCCCAGAGCTAAATCAACAAACAATGAATCAAAGTTTACCAGGAAAGGAGGAGCCGCAACCCATAGCGAGAGGAGAAGATTTCGAAGTGGGCACAGATGGGGTGGTAGATGATTAAGAAAGGGTTATTTAAAAAAAAAAGAAAAAAAATAGACCTTTTATTTGTTTTGTTTTATGTTTGATTAGTTTGTTGATTCCCACGTAAATTGGCGTTGTGTTGTGCCACCAGCACAATCGTGGAAGATTGAGCGTTGGTTAATGGAAGCTTGCAAATAATGAAATTCTGGCGTGGTTTGCACAAATCCTGGTTCCTATTCCTTTATCCTTCTTTCCTTGAGGACCAGGATTTCCACTACAGACTCCTCATAATTAAACACCAAAATCACCTTTTTTTAAATTCTTATATGATTTTTTCTCTATTATTAAAATTAAATTTATCTGACGTATTTTTTTATGATCCGGATATGTCTCCATCAAAAACACCAAAAGGCTAATCTAAAATTACCGAGATTCGTTAAAAAAAAAACTTCTTTCAGTTTATAAACAGCTTGTGATGTTTTTAAATAGGAAGTCACAGTGGTGTCTATGATTCATTTATGGTTCTTAAAAAATACTTTCAGAAAAAACTAATGATAATTTTTAGCTTATTTCTTGGCCTTTGGAAATAAGTTTATGGATTTAGTTATCGAGAAGATTTATATTTAGGTTGTGTATGTAATTTTTAGAAATGAAAATGTGTGCTGACCATACTTTCCAATAATAAAAAACTTGGATTTTGTTGGAATTCAACCAATTAGGGTGCAACGGCCCCTCTGGTATAATTTGCAAAGTGTGAAACACCTCGTCTCACCTCACGATGAACTTAGGTTTTTTATCTTTTCAATATTTTATAATTATATGTAATTATTTGTTTATCAAATATGAATAAATATTTTTTACTTATTATTTCACAAATGTATAAGTTTGACTTTGGATTTTATTTTATGATGAACTCTAATATTTGTTAAAACGTATATTCTATTAATTTTTTAAACTCAGTTAATTCAACATGTGTTTAGTCATTAATATCAAAGAAAAGTTAATACATGATTAAATTTGAATGAAATGTTTTAATTTTTTATTTTTTAATTTATAAATTTAAAAACCATTATAATTTATACGTCAAAACTTATTACACATAGATTGTTTATTCATAAATTATTAATTTTCTCTAGCGTAAATTCTTTTTCTATTAGATACATGAAAAAAGTTAGTGATAAATTTCTTAATTGACCTGTAATTACGTGAAACACGCCAAGTAACCAGGAATAACCTGTCATTCTGTCATTCTTAAGTCCGTCTATCCCAACTTTCTCTCGTATTTTAAAGTAAAAAGCACGATTTTTGTTTTTATTTTAAAATCAACCTTATTTATTCTGTAAAATTTGTGTGGGATATAATATCCATTTTATTTTAATGAGAAAAGTTAATAGTAGATTTCTTCTAACATGGCATAAAATTTTTGAACAATTACCGTCTATTTCAAAGTAAGGTTTCTTGAACATTTTTTTATTTCATTTTAAAAATTTAATTACATAATATTAATATTAAATATATTTTTTAGTCTCTATTTAAATATAAAAATGATATTTAAGCTTTTATATCATTTCACATATTTCAATGCAGAACGCTATTTGACAAGTCAAATAAAATAATTGTTATTAGATTAAAAAAATTATGTCTAATATTTTTAAGGTTCGATGGTCAAAATATTTAAAGATAATAATATGTTTGATTCATTTTTAACCTACAATTTTAATCATCCTTAAATTATTATATTATACTGCTTAAAAAAATTAAAATAAATAATTAAAGGACAATTAAAATGATGAATTAAAAATAAATGAAAAAAATAGATCAAAATATTATTTATAAATAAAAGTGTGAAGGTGAAACTAATTTCATTTTCGTATTAAAGTTTAGGGGCTTTAGCCCATAATAAACAATAAATCAGAGATACCCAAGAATATTAAGTAGGTGTAGAAAGAAAACTCCAAGTTCACCACCGCATCCTATCGGGCTCAGGTGACAAAATTCAGCCCTTTTCTTCCTGCATTGCGTATGTATCTTGTCTCGCACCCCCAAGTTCAAATTACAAAATGTATTGCATTTCTAACAAAAAATTTGAAATGTTTTTTTTAATAGTATTAAAATTGCTTCCATAATAACCTTTTTGAAAGACTGTTCATTTTCTCTGAAATGATCTTTCCAAGAGAAATAAAACTATATCAATAAAGTTTGAATTTTTGTTAATTCACACTTTTTTGGGTTCTTTCTTCCTCCACTCTCATAATCTCTTCATGCACCTCTTTAAGGTATTGAAAAAGTTTATACTGATCATGGGTCAGGTTTTTGAATGGCATAATTAGAAAATATATTTTAAATTACTGTATTTAGATTTTGTATTTGTTTTAATTCTAAAATGGATAACTCAAAGTATACTTTTAGATTATATAATTACAAATTCATCAACTTGCATAATTTAGAAAATGTGAGAATTTTAAAAGAAATAAGGTTTTAGAAAATGCATATGCTATGGAAAAAAAAGCCCAAAATAATAAGTCCAAGCCCAACCCAGTGACGCATCCTGCATTAAAAATTGAGCTTTCGACCAGTCAGTCCCTCAAAGACTGGGAGGTTGCTATTCTCACCCCGTTTGCTAAGTTCACTATCAATTTATTAAAATAAACAACAATACTCTCAACCCAGTACAGGTTATTTTGTAAAAGAGCTGTCTTTGATAATGATCAAAATAATTATGATATAAATTGTCTTTTAGATTCAAACTTAAATTTTAAAGCAAAATTATAATTTTGTTCCAGTTTGAAACGTGATACCCCTCTTTTGTTTCCATTCCAAAAGCAGAAACACTCTTCTTCCTCATTTCTCCCACTCTTCTCTGCAACTCAAGACTCTCTCCCTCTCTCTCTGTGCTGCCATCTCACAATTTCGTTTTTCTCTACTCAGAATCTAGAAGGACCAGCCAACAGGACTCCCCACAATTCCTCCCTTAGCTTCCATCCTCTTAGGTAAGTCATATCTCCTTTGGGTTCAAGTCCAGCTAGATTCGCAAATTAACCTCTGATCTTGTAATTCTTCATTCTCCCTGTTGTGGTGATAGATTCTCATAGGATAAACTGAACATTCTGCTGCCTTGCCAATTTCTTGACCCTACCAAGTGGATTCTTGACAATTAGGTAAGGGAAGCTAACTCTGTAACTCATTTTGGTGTGAATTGTGTTTGCGAACGTTTTAATTGCATGATTGCTTGTTTAATTGATGTTTGAGACCGCTGGTGTATGAATTTGAGTGGGGAATGTCCTTGAGCGAGCTTGCATGTGCAGAACAAGGAGGATTTTCTGGTAGTTTCGCCTAGGCGAGTTAGTCTCGCCTGAGCGAAAATACCAGAAGCTCACCCCTGTCATTGTGCGAAATCTCGCCTAGGCGAGCTGGAGTCGCCTGAGCGAGATGACATTTCGCCTAGGCGAGCCAGTTTAGCCTAAGCGAGAGTTCGCCCAGGAATTGCAATTCACCACTGTATGAGGTCTCGCCCAGGCGAGATCAACTCGCCTAAGCGAGACAAGCTCTCTAGCTTAGGCGAGACCCTCTAGCCTAAGCGAGATTCCCTGCAGAGGATTGGTTTTTCCCACTGTTTTGCTTTCTTGATGCTTGATTGGTTACTTTAAGATGATGAGGGTTGATAATGTATGAGATATTTATGTATGTTAAACTGTATGCAGACATTTGGTATGAACATGATGTGAATGGAGTATGTTAGAGTTAGGATTTCAAGGGAAATCCTAAGGTATATGGTTTAGTGAATGTAAGGGCATGAGGACTCAAATTGGTGATATCCTGACGCTTCCAGTAACCATTAAGACTCAAATAGAGTGTGATGGATTACGTCGGGGGAAGTAGCAGGAGGTCCTGGTCTATGATTCCGATCCATCATAGAGGTGATGGGATTTACCTTGAGAGTGGTTGGGTGAATACCCCTTGTGCCTAAGACTCTGCAGAGTTTAGGAGCCACTTCAAGTGCAAGTCACCAAGAGCTCCAATGCCACTTACATAATCCGGATATCGAGTCTAGAATGATGTGTAGTGTTATGGTTAGAATTAATTGGATGAGTTAATGGATTGTGGAATGGAAGTTTGTTTTCTGTCTTAGTATAAAATTGTATGATTTGCTCTTTATTCAAGTTAGCTTACCCTTCTAGTTCTTTTGTGTTCTGTGTGTTACTACCTTTGCAATGATCGTCCTATACTGAATGGCGTGAGCAGGAAAAAGTACAGGCGAAGATATACCCTTCCCAGACGGGCGTTGATTTGGGTTTCCCGGATGTTTTCCAGTAGTGCTAGTAACATGTTCCTCCAGTAGGTGCTTAGGGTGTTTTGTAACCCTTGTTTAGTGAAACATGTATGTATGGTTATTTTGAGGATGACTGTATCATATTTTCTGACCCACATCATCATTTGCTTCTGAATTATTAAAAATTTAAATGTTTTGTTTAATAGTTTAAAAACTATGAAAACGGGATGTTACACGAAAGGTCGATGTATTTTGGTCACTAATTATTTTCTGCGTTTTATGTGTTAAAAAAATTATATTTTTTAATTTTTAGGAACTAAAATATATCAAAATTTTGATAAAAAATAACTTTAATTTTATGTCAAATTTAGGGACTAAAATGATGTTTAATTCTTAAATTAATCATAATCGGATTTTTCCCTTTGCTAGAAATCAAGTTAACCATCTTACTATTACAAAAGTAACTTACATCATATTTAACGCATCTTATAATGCATATTATAATGGATTCCATTATACTTAAAAATATAATCAATTCGATTACTACTAAAATGGCTAACTTGTTTTGTACATAATAGTTTGGTATAGTAAAATATATATAATTTGTATCATAATTAATTTTATTAGTAATAAATATAGAGATATATATATATATATATATATATATATATATATTAATCTTTTAAAGTATATTTTGTATTATAGTGATTTTGAAAATAATTAATTATGTTTTAAGTCTTTCATAACTGGGAGGATTTTCAATTAAGTTCTTAATAAATCTTTATGGTATATTGAATATTCAATAGATTGAAATTTTTTAATTGAATCTTTCTACTTCTGTTAATTTAGTAATGTAGCTATTAAATGGCTGACATGGTTATTATCTTGTCATGTCATTTGAGTCGTGGACACATGTAATTTTATTATTTTTAAATTTTATAACTTTGTCGTTATATCATTATATCGTCATATCATCATATTTTCATAACGTTATATTATCATATTGTTATTTTGTCATATTGTCATATCATAATATCATCATATTGTTATATTTGTTATTGTTGTATCGTCATATCGTTATATCATAATATAATATTGTTATATCGTCATATTATATTGTTATATTATCATATCGTTATATTGTCATAACATATATCGTCATATCGTTATATTGTTATATCGTTATATTGTTATATCATTTTATCCTCTTATCATTATATCATGTTATCATTATACAGTCATATTGTTATATCGTCATAGATTTATATCATCATATCATTGTATTGTCATAATGTTATATAGTCATATCATTATATCATATTGTTATATTGTCATATTATCATATTGTTATATCGTTGTATGTCGTCTTATTGTTTATCGTGTTATTGTTATATCATCATATTGTCGTATCGTCATATTTATAAAATTATAAAATTTATAATTTTAAATCTTATAATTATAAAATTTTAAAATAATAAAATTCATATGTGGTGACTATCGAACAAGATGACATAACAAGGTATTGTAACAACCCAAAAATTTAAAAGAACTTTTAGTAACTACTAATTATCATACTATCTCTATAGCATTGATAAGGTATTTCAAAATAAATTCACATTTACAATTCTTATATTACAAAAAAATAAACTCATAATTACTTCAAAATATAAAAAAAGAACTTAATACAAATTTTCATTTTTATTTTTCAAAACTACAATTTATCGTCCATATAATATTTCTATCCTAATCATTTATTTCTTCCATCACAGTTCTAGTGTTAGCTTTTAACATTAGCTCATATATATGCTCACACGTACATATAAAATATACTATAATCATAGATGAAAAGAAAACAAGAGAACACACAAAATACAAGGGTAAACTAATTTTTACCATAATAAATATCAATCTAAATATATCTTTTTAGAAAGGCGGTATAATTTAAATATTTGAATATACAAAATATCAAATAAGAGACCAAAGATTTAACTCAGAACTACCATAATACATTTAGACCATTGCTCCCAAAAGATTAGTGTATTGCATGGACTCGTGAGACTCACACATGTTATATTGTCCCTCTTCTCCTCCTCCTCGACAATAATAACTCATGTTGAACAATCATATAAGTAATCCAGTACTGACAGGGTTAACTTCACTAGGTGCTAAGTATGATCCTCTTTTACATCATATCGTTTGTCATGTGAAACCTCTTTCGACTCTCACCACCTAGTTATCATCCTCTATATGAGTCAGATAATAGTATAGTCAGAATAATCTCACATCACAAGTCCCCTCCAATACACTTGGACTTATCTTAGATTAGCATTTTTTCTTGGAAATAACTAATTTGACAACTCAACACTAAAAACCTTTACACATATACATGCATTGTTGAACATATAGTAGTACATTCATAATCACACAGGAAGTACACAAGAAAACTTATGTTTGTGGGTATCTGCGGATAGTTAGTATGTGCGGGTATTTATTACCCGCAGGTAGCAGATATTTTAATATCCGTTTATAAACCGATTAGATTTGGATATCATATTATTCGTACCTGCGAGTATCCGTTACTCACAAGAAATTTAAATTTAAATTAATTTGTATTTTATTAAGTTAAATTTAATTAAAATTAAAATTTAATTTATATTTTATTAGATTAAATTTAATTAAAAATAAAATTTAACTTATATTTTATTTAATTTATATTTTATTTCGTATTTTTTATCAATAAATTATTGTTCATGCATTGACTTTTGGAAGCCATTATTATATTAAAGGAAGAAAATAATAATAACACTATTTTTGTAAATGATGTAAAAGTTCAATTACTGTGGCTTTTGAGATCGAGCAAGAGTTATATAGGAGAGTGATGGAATGACATTGTCTTTGGAGAAAAGTATACCTTGAATATGAGGATTAGGTTTATGAGAAACCATTGCATGAACTTAAGATAAACACTTCATATCAGTCACATCAATATTATTGCAATTAATTAGCATTAATCATCAAAATGAATTGTGTGAAGGCCTTACTCTTAATGGTTACTTTGACATGACTCGTATATATTTTTGTAAGTTTCATTTTTGAGAACTAAGGTGGGGAGGAGAACAAATATATAACAAACCAAAACAAGAAAGAGGCTATTAGGAACACTTGAGTTAGTGTGTGCATAAAATGGTTGGGCCCACAAATGAATTAATTAATTGATCTAGAAGCTAAAAAAAAAAAAGTGAGGAAAAAACATTTTTTGGGCTAAACCCAATGGGTGATTAGACGAAACAACCTCTTAGGAGACAATCCCACCTGCAGTGTAGAAAAAGAAGCATGGGTTAATGGGTTATCATGCATTTTTAAGCAATGGTGTTAGACAAATGGTAGGCAAAGATTTGACTCATACCTCGTGTGCACCATAATCTTTGCCAAACTTTCATACGTCTCAATCTTTTCAACTTCGTGGTCAAACTGTGTTGATTTGATCCAACAAGACTAAAGATTGGAATTAGATCATATAATTAGAGAGATTTAGAACCATATATTAACTTTCTTACTTCTAAAATTGCTCTGGCATCAATTCCTTCCATTCATGTTTCCAAAAAATATCATTTCATTACCATGGAAAATTCTTTCCTTAAATAAATTCAAGGGTAATTCAATTTCAACGTTTAAAAAGTTATATTCAGGATTTCTGTTAATATACACGTAAAAACATTATATCAAAGACGAATTTACATATATAAAAGTATATAAATGAATGTAAATCTTATTTTATAAGTCAATTTTGTAGAATTTATTTATTTCTTAACATTGTATAAAAGTTATGAATTAGAATTTATCCTAACGAGATGTTGTTTGTTGAGTTTATTGTGTCATCTGCTATTAAGAGATTTGTTATTTGTTAGATCTATTATGTCACTCGATATTAGATTGTCTATTAATGTATGGTTTAACGTTTGAGATATATATATATATATATATATATATATATATATGTGTGTGTGTGTGTGTGTCTTGGTGTGAGAGATGTGTGTTCGAGATTTCACATAGACTAAACATAAAATGAGTTTACAATGTATAAATAGGTGCAAATCTCATATTATTAGTTGATAATATAAGGTTGAGTTGAACTTAAAATTTATTTTTTAATCACAAAATCTTAAATCGATTATTATATTTTTTTTTTCACAGAGAAGTTTACTATTATAATTATTTGAAATGTTAAGTTGTCTTGATAAATATAAAACTACTTATTACAAACTTACGATGTTTTTTTGGCATGAATGAATGTTAAATACTAAATTAATTAGTAAAAATATTTAAGGACAAGTTCAATGATAAAAAAAGAAAAGAGAGTCATAGTCTGGTCATTTGCATTCAGCTGTACTAATCTTCAAATTCAGTTGCACACATTGAGAATAAGAGTTAATATACCACCTTTTTAAATAGTTATGCAGAAATATTCCCACTGTATTTCCATAAATGCATTACTTTGAATAAGAGAGAGAAGATGATTAATTTCATGACATATTAATGCAAAGAACATGATAAATGAAAAAAAAAAAAATCAATGCTCCATTTGTATTATAATGTGAGAACACAGATTAATTTTGGAAAAATTTTACCAAAGCCAAAATCGCCTTCATTTTTGAAATATGAGTAATTACTTACTCCATTAATTTGTAGTAGACCTAGTCTTAGTATTATAAATAAGATTTCAAATATTTAAAATATAGATTGTAGTCCTTCAAAACATTAAAAAAAACTCTAATGTAAGTAAAATATGTCTATCACATTAGTCCTTTTGTGGATAGAGAGAGCTAACATTGTTAATTTTTGTTAATTGTCAATTAACAACTCATGCTATAATAATAAGTCTATCATATGACTACCATCTCACTAGAAATCAAATTGGCGGTTTAGAAATATGTTTTTTCTTATTGGAAATATGAACCATTTCAAACAAATAATATTCTTAACACATTTAATTAAAATATTCAACCGGCTTTTTACATTTTTACATTATCAGAGTATTAGTTTATCAAACTGGTGTTGTTGAAAGTTGACACAGCTCGGTGGTGAAACACCAAAGCACCGTATATATTAAATTAGATATTAACAAAGAAATTAAAAGACCGATAAGTTCATATTAGAATTTGTTGGAAACCCAATTATGAGTTTAAGTCTCATAAACTCATCGTTTTAAGGTGTTGGGTTAAGAGTGATATTAATCCCTTATGTGTGGGTTAGACTTATGTCTCATTGGTGTTATATATCCCTAGTGATCCTCTCTCAAAATACCACTAACAGTGGTATCAAATCCTGATTTGTGTAGCGACCGGCTTCAACGATGCCTTGTGTCTATAAATGTCAAAATGGGTTTCAACCATTAAATTGAACCCGACCCATTTATCTCACAAATATAATTTTTTTGTTATAATTATTTACTACTTCTAATTATATAAATTTACAAATTTATATTTTAAAATGTTAGAATGTTGCTCAATTACATTTGAATAGTTTGAATGTTTAATTAATTTGTTTGTCAAGTTATATACGCTGATATTTTAATTTTTAACTATTATCTTTATATTAATATTTTGAGAATTAGGTGAATACTTTAATTTAACTATTATAAAAAATAAATTAAGTTGATTCACTTTCATTGTAATGCAATAAATACATAAAATAAATTGCAAAAATTTGTAAGTGAGTCAACCCACTAACCCACCAACCTGTGATGGATCGGACCGGGTTGCAAAATTTCTAGCTCACTAAAAAGTGAGCCGAGTTGAACTGACCCTTTTTTAGCTCAACCGTGTGAGTCGGGTTGGCTCACTTTGACACCCCTACCTGTATCGAAAGTTTTCTTGACATGGGTCACTGAAGGTTCGTGTGGTGATCGGCTTAAACGTGGGTCAGGTATGCGTGTTTCTTTAAGATGAACGACAATATAAATAATGGATACTCGTGCCTTAAAATATTTCCGCTCGAGGAGGAATCACCAATGTGAAGGGAATCACACTTGAGGGAGAGATTGTTGGAAATTCAAGTGTGAGTCTAAGTCCCACATTGAGTAAAAATGAAAAAGTTGAGCACCATATAAAGATGAAGACCTATAAAACCATTCACCTTAAGGTTTTGGGTTAAGTGTGGGTTGAGCTCATATCTCGCTGATATTGTATTTTCTTATGTGAATCCCTTCTCTATGGGTTGGGCTCATTGATGTTTTATCTCCAGAGTGATTTTCTCTCAAAAGACTCGTCAGAACCAAAATAAAAATTAAGAAAGCTTTTTAATTTGTTATTTCCAAAGGTTGATACTTATAATTTGCAACGACTAAATGTGAAAAACTTCACAAAAAATATCAAATTTCAATTTTATGCACCTACCAACCCGTACCGCACAAATAAATATCATTTCTATATTATTTCTAAGCAAAATGTCTATAATTTTTATCAAGTAAAATATTCGCAAGATCACACTTAATTAAAAAAAAATCACCACTCATCATGTCCCGTCATGAATGAAGAAAAATAAAGAACAAAAAGGCAAGATAAAGGAAAAGAATAATGGAAGATCAATGAAAAAAAAAAGGAAACATCGATAACAAAAGGAAAAAAAAAAAAAAAAAAAAAAAAAAAAAAAAAAAAAAAAAAAAAATTTATATTTTTTAAAATATATATAGAGATAAAAAAAGGAAAAAAAAAAAAACAAAAGACAATGATGTATATTTAGTGATTCGTATTTCTTTATTTTAAATTTTGAAGGAAGAGAACTAAGAAAACAAAGAAAAATTATATGATGAAGATTAACACTAACTTGTTTGAAAACAATCTTATTTATAAAATAAAAACTTATTTTTCTGAGAAAAAAAGTTATTTGACATTATTCGTAGAAGTAAAATTATTTTAACAAATAAGTTTAGCGAAAAAATTGAACATCTTATATATTTTAAATGTTAGTGAAAAGTTGAACGTATAATCTATCTCACATTTCCTTTAACTTTTATTATCGAAACAACTTTTTAGCTTCCTGATATTAAGTATAATATTAAATGAATAGAAAAAAAAATTATGGTATCAAAATATTTTTTTTCTAAATTTTTAATTTGGTTCTCATGATAAAAAAAAAAAAAACTAGGCCATTAATGATTGTTTCACGTTCAGTTACTTAAAAAAGGGATTGAATGATGTGAATCTAAAGTATTTTGACAAACAAAAATATAATAAATTAATTAAAAAAAAAAAAAACAAAAACAAGAAGCTACAGTGAATCGCTGCAAGGAAGCTGTTTGGCATTAATTGAATTCATGTCGTGTTTTGTATAGCCCGTCTTTCTTTCTTATTGCTACTCCCACTTCGCTGGAAATAAATACATGCACATTACATTAATGGTTCAATGAATCAGTGTTGTTCCAGTCATTATTATATAATGTTCAGTGCCCTTTCCTTTTTTTTTTTCCCTCAATTATCATTGTTTCACCTACACCTGGACAAACACTTTCACTAACTTTATGGAATATCGATAAAATTTCCATTATCGTACACCCAAAAATCAAACAAATACATAATGTTCTTTTATGTATAGAATCACAAAATAAACGATTTTATAATCATTCCAAATTATTACAGTACTTCAATAAGTGTTGGCAATTGCGATAAGGTGAAGTAATAATAGCTTGTTTACTCACCTATTTTCTTGTTCACTTCAAGCTTCACATAATTGCCACGTGTTGTGGGACCACTCTAAATTATTTAGGAAGGGTTGGAATACAATTAATGTCTTAATTTATTTCAATCATAAAAGAGATAAGGTAATGAAAGTGAAACTCTTGTCCTTTGAAATCAGTGAACCAAAACCAAAACAGTCTAATATATTCTTTATATTAACCAGAGTTATCTTTTACAGAACAATAATACTTGTTTTTTTGTTTATTTAGAAAATGAAAATTGTACTGTACGTCCCATCGGTCAATCGGTTCTACAAACAAACCACGTAGTATCGTTAAAAGACTATCGGTCGAACGGCTCGTGAATAAACGGTAAGACCATCGGTCAAACGGTTAAACGAACAAACCACGTAGCATCGTTAAAAGACTATCGGTCAAACGGCTGGTGAACAAACTGTAGGACCATCGGTCAAACGGTTAAACAAATAAGTCAAAAGCCAACCACGTTCATGCCCATCGGTCCATCGGCAACACCTAATCGAGTGACTCTGACCCCTAATGGCACATTGGTCGATCGGACAAGCACAAATAGCACCTAACCATAACAAAGGACAATCAATAAATCGACCGCCGGTCGATCAATCCCTTTAAACTTGCGTTGTCCTTCAAATGCATCCGTCGGTCGATCAGCCATACACGAATCGTTCACTTGTTAAAAACAAAGTATAACTAACCCAGTCAAGCGGCCATCGGTCGCACGGTCAAACAACCAGTCAATCGGGTTAATTAAAGTTAAACGAGTCAGTAATCTTGATTAAAGGATCATTGGGCCGTGATTAAGGAACCCTAATCACAGGCCCACACCGAAAACTATAAATAGGGCCCAAAGGTAGGTTGGTGGGGATCTTTAATTCGCATTTATTACAACAGCTAGACTGACACACCGATCGGCTCTTTACTAACTTAAGCATCGGAGTCCTTTAGACAGGTACCTCGATCGTCATCCCAACCGATCGAGCTAAGGAGTGGATTTTCTTGAAGAAGTTATTGTTGCAGTGAGAAGTAGAGTAAGCTTGAAGAGGCTCTTCAGTAGGCTCTTGGTCCATACACCCAAAACAAAAATGTTAACCAGTTCCTCGATTAAGAAATAATTAATGTGTTTTAATTTCATCTTTTTTATATTAAAAATTAAAAGAATTAAGTATATTAATTAAAATAATATAAATATATATAATAGATTTTATATTGACAAAAATAAATTTTTAAACTTTTAGACAACAATTATCTGATACAAAATAAAGATTTTAAAATTATAAAGTCTCTACTAAAAAATAAAATAAAAAATTTACTAAATGATATTTTGTAAATTTTTTAGATATTTAATATTATTCTTTTGTTGATTTTTCTGTTACTTTAAACTCTCTGTTTAATTATATTTAATTTTTAACAACAATCAAATATAGTTAAAATATAATATATAAAATACTTATGAGTATTTTTATCTTTTAAATAAAATAAAATTACATTAATAATTTAGGTCAATTTTTATTTAATATCACACTAAATTATATATTTTTATAAATTTTAATACATATTAATTATTTTTAACCTGTGTACACTTGTTAGCAAGAACCTTAATCTTAAATTTTAATCTTCAATCTTGTTTAATAAGAAGATAACTTTTGTTTTAGTTTTCAAGAGAGTGTAAATGATTGAGGATGGGTCATCATGACATGTTTTCAAGTTATAGTAACTTCTTTAGGCTCATAAATTGCCACGAATTTAATGGAAAAAACTTCTAAATCTTCAGTTTTATTTTATATATATATATATATATATATATATTTATTTATTTATTTATAGACACACATTAACAGTATTTGTTCATTCTTGAAGATTATTTGTCACTTCTGAGGTGATGGCCCATGCAATTGTGTGCCTGTTGTTGAAAATTTGTGTTCAAATGCAAGTCGTTGCATGGGCCACAACCTTTATACGTAACATTTGTTCACAAAAACAATTTCTCCACCTCGTATGGACCAAAACATAAAACCATTTTCCATATTTGAATATGAATATTATAAATTTAAAACGTTTTCAATTTATTAATAATATACACCATTACTATTTAAAAAAAGAAACTACGTATACATTTAACATTTACATAAGGTTTGATGGTTTATAGTTATCATTTTTAACTTTCACAACTAATAGATTCATTTATCTATCTAGTATTGTTTTAAAGAAAAGCTATGAAACTGACTGTTTAGTTAAATTTTGTTTCAGTAAAATAAAATCAGACTATTAAATATAATTACCCCACTCTATTTTAGAAAGAAAAAAAAAAACTAAATATATTGACAGATTTATGACAGAAAGTGGTGTGATTTGAAGATGAGAGAGAATGATGAATAATGAATGAATTATTTAACAACAATGGTTTCCAGATCCACCGACTGATATGATTTTTGAAATTGGTATCTCCAATCTGAGTGCGTCAACTTGCAGCAATATGATCGATCAATCGAAACACGAAAAATACTTAGTAACGTGTCTCATTGTTTTCCGTTAACTAAAAATTGGAAGACAAATTGTATTTGTTTGACAGTTTTTCTTTTTCATTCAAGAGTGGTTGAATGAAAAGACAATTTCAGTACTATATTTAATCATATTTTTACGCTGTTAGAATTAAAACGATAAATAGTTTTATCCCATTGCTGTTATTTAACCGATCTTTATTAGAAAAGCAATTTGAAGATTATTGCTTACCAAATTACATTAGTCTAGTGGCATATAAGTGAGAATGGAACCCACTTCCATGAATAATGAATAGAAATGAATAAGATGTAGAGTTTACACTTCTAAGATACATTATGAAATGAAAAATTATATTATTTTACTGTAAAAAACAAAGAAAACACTGCAAACTTGTGTGTACTAAAAATCATAAAACAACGGGATCTATGGGAAATTTAAATTATAATATTGCTTGAAATATTTTATTTTAGTATGTGAAATTTTTTCGATTAGAAAATTATAATTGTTCAAATCTTAATTACATTAAGATAACATGTTAATTACCACATTTGAATTTTGTTTGTTTTGGAATTTGAAATTTTATCACAATGAGAAGAGGAAAAAAAGGAAAGTTGAAAAATGTATTTTAATTTGCAAAAGTTATAAACCTCATAATGATTAAAACTCCATAATTAATGTGGTTTTAGACAATTTCCAAAAGTATAATGGATCATGTTAATTAGTGGAGTTTTTTTAAGAACTATGCAAAATAACTCCTGCTAAAAAATGTATAATTATTTTCTGTAGTGAAAAGGAAAATACATTTAAATTATTCTTAGTGTTGACTTAGGATTATTGAATGTATTAGAACAAACTCACCATTTAAGGTATGAGGAAAAATAAGTATTCTGACACTTTTAATAGGAGTCATTTTAGAGTTATCTATTTGTTCTTTAAAACGTATTTTAGGAACAAAATTGCGACGGAGCTCAAAAGCTCAGAAATGAATAATATTTTGAATATGATAATTAATCCTAACAATATTATCTCAAGATACTTGAGGTTGCAGAATATTGATGTTGTTTGTGGAGATGAAAAAGTTATTTCAACTATGAACCCTCGTTTTCTTAGTCTTCTAAGAGGGAGAAATTAAAAAGTTGTTCAAAAGATGAAAACTCATTCCTCTTATATGAATGATGGGTTGTTTAGTAGTTGAACAAGGATAATTTAAATACACATTTATCTTTCAACAAATAATGATACTTACTTTTTATTAAAAAAACACCCAAATAAAAAAATGTTTAAAAAATAAATATTTCAAAAATTTTTTTTCATTTTAATCGAAAAAGTATCATAAATCTAAAGCAAAAACTTATAGGTATATTTAAAATATAGATAAGGACAGGAAAAAATAAATTACCAATAAAATATGACATTCTATTTTTTTTAACTGATAGTGTTTTTTTTTTCAACAAATATTTTTAATTTTTTCCACCTTTCATTTTGAAGAATCTACAAAATCAAATATTTCCAGTTCATTGAAAATATCTTATTATCATGATATCCATCTTTATGAGTTTAATATGCAAGTAAGGAAAAAAAATCATACTTTCACATGTAAACCCATATATATGCTAGCTGCAGTTTTTTTTTTTTTTTTTTTTTTTAATTACAGATATCTGCTAGTACATATATTTTTACTATCCTTATCCCTCACTCAATTTTTTTTCTTCTGGTTAATGCTTCAAATGGTGGTGAGTGGAAGAAGGAAACATTTTTTAAAAAATATATAGGGTTTAATTATGCCGTATTTATAGAAAGGAGACATATGAGGTGTATAATAAACCTTTTAATCTTGCTGTAATAAAATAAACATGTTTATTTGGTTTAGTGTAAATTCACAATTTTACTGATATACGTTAGCATAAAATTGATTACTATATATAAGTTTGAATTATTTATTTAATTTATATAAGTGTACATATTTTACTTTTTATTCTCTATTATTATAAATATAATTTTTAATCCTCATATATAAATCTTACCCTCTTTCAATTCCTACTAACTAAAGGCATACGTTAAAGAGATTAAAATTCTATTCATGAAAACTAAAATGAATAATATTTAAGTATAAAAACTAAAATGTAAAAGCCACATGTGTTTTTTGTACTACCCTGTTTTTGTAATATATAAGCCACATGATTTGCGTGGCAATGATAATGTCACTCAGATTTTTAATACGGAATGACCTATTTCTCAATTTTTTAGTTTAATTTGGGACTAAGCCTCGTTAAGCTGTTATAATCAGCTTTAGTTAATATTTTATTAATTTGCAATTAAAAATATTAAATATTTACTATGGTTGATTAATATTTTTAATTAAATTTGTTGTAACTAAGAAGGTAGACAAAAGTCGTCAACGAAATATTATCAAATCATCCGATAATTTTTTTTTTTTGGATTTAATCCTTAAAAGAAATAATTATAAATCAGACATACTTCTTCTTCTTCTTTTTACATAAAATAAAATTAGTCCGATAAGAAGACCTTATATTGATATACATGAAAAATAAAAACTTAACTTATTATTATTATTATTTAATTATTTGACTGAGAAAAAAAAATGCATGGTTGATGATGAACAGCTTTCCCTGTTTAAACCACTTGAGCGTGTTTTTGAATGATTAAAGGCATGGATACATTGCATGAATCGTGTGCTTCGTAGCTGTAACATGGTTTATTACATTACAACTGGAAATTAACTGGAATTTTAAGAGATCTTTGTCAATTCACGCCTTCAAACTTTTAAGCCACATAGACAACACAACATCTCTTTAACTTTTATTCACGTGCCAAATATTTCACTCACAATATTTTTATTTCCTTAACATTTTTTTTTCTTCTAATAATTTCTCTCTCACATCTATGAGAAAGTGTGTAAATTTTTTTAATTAGACTTAGTAATATTCCAATAGACTTAGAGGTCAAGCTTTCAGTGAAGAATTAAATTGGTCACGATTTTCTTAAGGGTGACTTTATAACGGGTTATTCCAAACTCTAATGATTGCTGAATTTATTTATCTTTTCAGAAAAATAAAATTTTAAGGAATGATTATTATAATATCATCAATAAGTAAGCGCAGATGTAATTCATCATTATCATAAAACTGAAATTTATTTTTATTTATATATTTTAAATTAATTTTATTTTTAATCCAGGTGAAATTTTCCGTACATTTTTCATATTGAGGATAAGAATTAAGGAGGTCGTATATTTCATTATGACATTATATTAGTAATAGTAATTAAGATCATGTCTAGTTCACTTTCCAAAAATTGTAATGTATGATATTCCAACCAGAAAATTTTAACATTTTTATTTTTGTAAAAAAATTACAATCGATAATTCAGATTTCGCAATAAAGAATTAATTTTGTTGAATGAAAAATATTAGTCTAATTTTGAATGTTAGCTAAAAGTTTCAAACAATAAACAACTATTTGTAATATATACCGAAGTGTTAAGATTATGTCTAATTCAATTTTAAAAAATTAACTTAATAAAGTAAAGTTTAGTCAACTTATATAATGTAATCTAACATTATTTGTAATATATGAGATTTTAACATTATTATTATTATTTTGAACAAAAAAATTACAATCGAGAATTCAGATTTCGCAACAAAGAATTAATTTTGTTGAATGAAAAAAAGTATTAGTTTATTTTCAAACAATAAAAATATTTGAATGTCAGCTAAAAATTTCTCCATTTAATATCTAAAGTGTTTTTGAAAAGATTTATATAAAAATATAGATGAAAATAAAAATGGTGACTTGTAAATTAAGACTGGTGTCTCCATTAGTCATTTACGGGTCTATTTGGAAATGAATACCAGTAGGGACAGAGGGTGGTCCCTGCTGTTGCAATTTGCAAGCAATAATTAAGAGATGCTATTTTTTTTAATTTTTAATTTTTAATTAATTTTGTTTGGTTTACATGAAACACATACAGATAATTCCCAGTCGAGCGAAGAAGGAACTTCTAAAGTCCTAAAATTAAGGATAAATTATTAGTTTTATTTTTTGGGTTAACTTTTTAAAGATCAATTTACATATCCAATACATTTTTTTTTTCAAAATATTAACTTTTACTTGATTAGATATAATTAATTATTATTTTTTAAATTATGATTCGTAAAGTGATGAAACATATATTGTTTTATAGAGTTAAAACATAATTTTGTAATATAAGGGTAGCTCTTGGAAAAACATTTTGTTTCCATTGAGATATGGGGATTACAAAATTGAAGAAAAGATACCAGAAATTGTTTTGTTGGAAGGTATTGCCGTTATCAGAAAAAAAGGAAAAAGCGACACTAAAGCAATCCAAACTTACAATAACAGCGAATGGATGTCATTTTAATTAATAGAGAGATTTTAATTTGTTGATGGCTCAATTTTGGTGGGGTCAAACAAAACATTATTCATTCCACAATATTAAAAATGAGAAATTAAATTCACATTTTGATAGAACATATACATAGGAGCTTTTTGTTTTCCAATTAGGTAAGTTTTTGTTGGTTCATTATTCATAGGATTTTGAGATTAAAAAGTTGAAAAACTTCAAATCTTGTCATAGCTTGTCTAACAAGGATGGGACATACACCAACCCAATTCTTCGGAATCTACCATTCTAAAGTCCAAATATTTCCTGAATTATGAATATATTTTTTTTAATGTTCATTTATTAGTTGGAGAAGTTTGTTGATATTGATGGATATAGCGTATTGAAAACCATCCTTAAATGCAATGGTTGTGGATAATCCACACACATTCAAACAAGACCCATGGATCCCACACAACCTAGCATGGCACTTTGTGGGGGTCATTTCTTACTTGCTATTTTCCTATCACACGTAATGCTACAGAGTTTGTTTTCTAACAGGGGCCATGCTTTCTCTCATTCTCTCTCAGATGCTTGCCCAAATTTACCAAACACTATTAATGAATCACATTTTTAATAGCTTTTGTTTCCAAAAGTTTAATTGGTTTTGCATAGCATTGTAATATATGTTGAGATTTGTCAGCAGCGAGTTTATGCAAAGTAGGTGTTTGACAAAAGTCCTACACTCATCATCAGTCAAAACCTATTTGTTGAATACACAATCAGCTTTTATAAATCAAGAAGAGAGAAAGGTAGAAAGAAGCTTAGATTAATCACTCATTGCAAAAAAGTATATGAATAATATGATTACAACTGAGTTATGGAAAGATTGTGTGAGGAAAACTGTACAAGAGAATGAGAAAGCATGATGATGGAAAGAAGAGTTCATTCTGTCCAGCAAAGAAGCATTGTGATGCACCTGCGGAGGATATAGAACCTTGCTCTTTGCTCCTTGGCCAACCTTGAGCATCTTCTTCCAAAGGCTTTGAAGGGTTCACACACATGTTTGGTGCATGAGTTGATGTCTTCTTGCATCATGGATGAAATGGTTTTGAGAAAGAGAGAATAAGAAAAAGAGTGTGGAATTTGGTTTGGTGGTGTGATTGTGAGGAAGTTTATGCTTTATAGGTGTGGCACACGAGGGAACGTACCATGATTGGGTTTGTCAAAGTTTGATGATGATATTTATCCACCTATCCCTGTGTCACTTCTTTATTACATAGCAAGCCACACTCTATTGTCTATGTCTATGTGGGTTAAAAACCACTCATTGCCCTTTTAGATCAACCAAATTATTTCGCTCATAAATATAGGATGTACAAAATACGTCTAATTCATTTTAAAAAATATTGAATTTTAGTGTAATTTAATTCAACTGAACCAAGCTTAATTAATTAATATAAGGTTTAAATATATTTTTGTCCCTTAACTTTCAATAAATTTTGGAATTAGTCTATTTCAAAACTTTGGACTCATTTAGTCCTTCATCGTTTTAAATACGTGGATTTAATTCCTTTAATCAAATTTTGTTAAGTTTATTTGATGTTTCAAGCATATTTTAGGATTGTATTTAAGTTATTTATACTGTTTGACACATTTTTGTTTTAATGTTAAGTCAAATACTATTATGAAATACGTTTAAAATGTTAAATAAACTTAACAAAATTTGATTAAAAGAACTAAATCCACGTATTTTGAAAGATGAATGATTAAATTAGTCCAAAATTTTAAAATAAACTAATTTCAAAATTTATTAAAAGTTAAAAGATCAAAAAACATATTTAACCTTTAATATAAACTCTTATTGAACTGCATGTTTGAACAATTTATTTATAGACGAGTTTACTTCAAAACATATTTTTTAAAAGATTTTTTTTTACACTTTATAGACAACCCACAAGAGTATTTCGTTATTAAAAAAATTAACTTTTGTATTTATAAAAAGAAAAGATTGAAATGTAAAATAATAAACGTAGAATGTGCGTAAAAAAATTTGTTGAATGTGAAAATAATACATACAGTTTCATCATCCCGCAATAATTCAGTTCTGAAACTAGTAATTCAGTTTAAGTTTTAAAATAGTTTATTATTTAATTTAATTAGGCTCAAAGCTAATTTGATTCGGTTTAGCTGTTTTAAGTACGTAGATATACGACTGTGTTTTTTTCTCCTCTGTTAATTTAAATCACTCTTGTACTTCGAAGTTAAAACATTAATGGATTGCTACTTCTATTTTTATTTTGCATTAAGGTGAGAAAGTTAAAATAGAAATTATGCATGGGTTTAGAATCGGATCAATTTCATAAAATCAGATGGAACGAAAAAAAAAATTATTTAACACACAGGTAAATTAACCATGTTTATGTTTTCTTGGTAAATCTAATCTCTTATCTCGTTATTCTTTTTTAAACTAATCCTAATGTTGATTTAGTTAATATTCTGTTTGGTAATGTTTATGAACATCAGAATGTTATTTTTAGATTTGTTTTTTAAAGCCGGTTTGAAATCAATATATTTCACTAAAACTGATTCATTTTAGAGATTATTTATTATAAGAATTTAAAAAACGGTTCACATCTAAAAAAAAAAAAGAGTTTAATTCTTCTTACTTATAACTTTACATTTACATCCTTTTGACAGGAAATTGAAATAAAAAGGAAATAAATTAAAGAATTACCTTTCAAATTGATTAAGATTTTCGTTATGTTTCTTACTGATTTTTATCATACAAAAAAACTCAATTTTAACCATCATCCCTATTTTACTTACTCCCTTCCTAATATAGACACAATATTTGTCGAAAATTACAAAAACAAAAAATATTTTTAAACAATTATTTTATATTAAAATTAATTATAATACAATTGATTTCCTTAATGAGAGGTGTATAGGTTTTTAAAATAAAAAATGATTGGTAATTTAACAGAATATATATTTTTGGGTTAAATATGTTTTTTATCCCTTACATATTAGTGAAAATTAGAATTAGTCTATATTTGAAACTTTGATTAAATATGTTTTTGGTCCCTTTACTTTTAGTGAGTTTTGTAATTAGTTCATTTTGAACCTTTTGATCAATTTAGTCCTTCATCTTTCAAAATACGTGGATTTAGTCTTTTTAATCAAATTTTGTTAGGTTTATTTGATGTTTCGTACGCATTTCAAGATTGTATTTGAGTTATTTATACTGGTTGACACATTTTTGCTTTAATGTTAAGTCAAATACTATTATAAAATGCGCTTGAAATGTCAAATAAACTTAACAAAATTTGATTAAAATGACTAAATCCACGCATTTCAAAAGATGAATAACTAAATTGGTCTAAAGTTTCGAAATGGACTACTTTCAAAATTCACTGAAAATTAAGGGATCAGAAACACATTTAATCCTTGAAACTTTAATCCAATTTAGTTTCTCAACTTTTAGATACGATGGATTTAGTCCTCTTATTATATTTTTGTTAATTTTATTTGAAGTTTCAAATGCATTTCATGATCGTATTTGACTTAACATTGAAACGAAAATGTATCAAACGATGTAAACAACTCAAATATTATCATTAAATGTGTTTGAAACGTCAAAAAAACTTATTCAAACTTGGTTAAAAGGATTAAATCCATATATTTTAAAACTGGGACTAAATTGGTCTAAAATTTTGAATAGAAACAATTTCAATTTTCACTTCAAAAAGATAAAAACATATTTAATCTTATATCTTTTCTATGAAAACGGTCCACCAGGTATAAATGGGAAAAAATTGAATTGGGTTGAGAAGTGATAGCCCATTAAAAAAAGCATTCCAGTCCACTATATCTATCGTTTTGTCTGGTCTGAACCCCACGAAATTCAAAGATGGACTGTTTCTTTCTGCAGAACCCTTTTTTTTTCTTGCACCTACCTTTTTTCACTTTGGACTCTTACAAAACTCATAAATCTTAAGTTACCTTTCATTAAAATTATAATGAAAACATAAAAATTATCGATTTAGAATATAATGAAGCATACGAAGTTCAAAGATGTCTCACAGTGTCAGGCTTTTGGTGGGCTTTTGTTCGGCCCAGGATTCTCTGACATACATAGGTACATTGTGAAAAATGTTAAACTTTACTCTAAATATGGCCCTCCTTTTTTAAATTATATATATATATATATATATATATATATATATATATATATCAGTTGCAAACATACAAAGAAGTTTACCAATAAGAACAACTCCAACATTTTGAATTTAGTTAAACTCTTTCCCTTTTCAAAATATCTACCTTACAAATTCAGTGTAAAGTTTATTCAAATAGCTACGTTAAATAGAGGCATGTAATATTTACTTTTAAATATTGTAATCAACTTTTGTTTCAGTTGTCTTAGTTTTAAGCAAAATCTAAGAATTAAAAAGAAAATTAATACCGTGTAAGCAGTAATTAGGTAAGTTGTAATTTTAGTATTCAAGCATAATATATATATTTTTAATTCAAAACTCAAGAAGCATCTAAAATTTATTCAAAATATTTTTCTATCAATACTAAACATTTCAAACAATTGAACAATAATATAACATCAATTAGTTGTTTTACTCGAGACCGGGGCAAACCTTGTAGTTACAGGGAACATGGTACCCTCCTTATTTTTTATTTTTTATTTCTTGGATGATATTCATTTTTAGTAATGTGTCAATTTGGTATCTATTATTAAAAAGTATTAATTATGTTTTCACTTTTGAAAAATGTTTCAATTTGGTTCATTTCAGATAAAAATAATAATTAACACGTTTAACGGTGTGTCACGTGTCACTATCTAGTTTTTAATTTTCTTTTTGAAAAATTTGTTTGTTATCACATGTCAAGTGACACGTGACAATCTCAGTACAAGAGGCAGGAGACCACGTGTGCCAAATATCATTGTCCTGATATCAATTTAGTCTCTATATATATTCTATTGTTTCAATTTAGTCTTCACTTTTGTGTTTTTGATTCAATTTTGTCTCAACTTTTTTTAATAATTGAAATATATTTTTATAATCCATTTTTTATAAGATTACAACTAATTAAGTATAAATATTTTTACAAAATTAAGTACTGATATTTATATTAAAATTTAATAGTCAAATAATACATTAACAATGAGTTATTAATATACAATAATGTAATATGTTAAAAATATATTTTTAATAAAAAAATATTAGTATAACATTTATACAAATAATAAATTTAGTCTGAAATTGGAGAGAGACAATATTGTTCTATTTTAAAAAAAAGTGGATGACTATATTGTTTTATTACTATAACATTTTTTTACCAATAAATTTTAATGTAAAAAATATTTATAGTTAATTAGTTTTAATCTTATAAAAAAATATATTAAAAAATATACTTCAATTATTAAGAAAAATTGAGACAAAATTGAACCAAATACACAAACTTGGGGACTAAATTGAAACAATCAGATATACGGAAAACTATATTATGACTCCCATTTTTTGACTTCATCCTTTACTTCTTAACTCTGATGTGGCTTATTGTGAGTCATTGATTCTTTAAAAGGAAAAGATAGTGGTACATTAATCAATAGCTCATACTAACAGTGTCGGATCTTGATTAATATTTTAGGGGTAGCCAAACTAATACAATCAAAATTTATATATTTAATTATTGTCACCAAAGCAAAGATAATGAATACATAATTTAGGATAACCATAATTATATAAAGAAATAATAATTATTGCCATTTATTATTTTATATTCTTGAACTCATCAATAATTGGATCAGAACTAAAATTTCCAATTATTTCTTTTTCAATGTAAATAAACAAATTGTCAACAAAAAATTCACCTTTCATCTTTATTCAACAATCTTGTTTTGATAATCTTCATTACAAAAAACAAATTTTCTATTATAGTAATGACTCACCTGTAGTTTTTTATACTTTAAGAAAACAAATTTATAATTGGACAATTGAGTGAATAGTATCATGGTTCAGAACATATGTGAAAAAGTTGAATTTGTCTTATTTTCATCTTCACACAATTTCCTTTTTTATCATTTTTAAAATATAAGTTGTTCTTTTATTCTTTATCAATATTTTTTTAAAGACTAAGACTAAAGAATAATTTGTCATAATCTAATAAAAAATTGAGACGTAAATACTAAAATAAAAATTCATGATAATTAAACTACAATTAAAAATCGGTTATGAAAAAAAATACATAGTACAATATTTTTTTTCTATATTCTTAAAAATGAATATACAAAAAGTTCGTTAGATAAAAAATAATTTTAACTATTAAACTAATATTTCACTATCAAGTAGACAAAAAAGTTTTTTTTTTCAAGAAGGAAAGAAACAATGATTATTTTCCTCTTTAAAAATACAAAATAAAAAAAAAAACAATTAAAATTAAAATATGTGAACAATATGTAAGAAACTTAGAAGACAAATAAAAAATATCTTAATAATTTTTTTATTCTTTATTATATTTGATTTCAAAATTTATTATTAATTAATATTAAATATTATGATTTATAAGTCAAATAAAAAAAATTTAATTTAATTTTCTTTGATTTTTGATATACTACACATAATTTAAAAAAAGTTTAAATACTATATATAATTTAAAAAGTTTCAAAATTTTTAATTGCATAAACTATAAAAAAAATCAAAATATTTTAATATACATAATTTAAAAAATTAAAAAAAAAATTAAATACATAAATTATAAAAAAAGCAAAATTTTTGGGGGGGCCATGGTCCCTCCCTGCTCCTATAATAGTCCGCCAGTGCATACTAAGTCATGTCAAAGAGTGAAGGATTAAAGTCAACAAATGAGAGTCATGATATCATTGTCCCAAATATATATGGGGACTAAATTAAAATAAGTACAATAACATTTGGTATGTGTAGCATTATCCTACCATGTGACAGTGGCATTGCCACATGTCATAACCACTAACATTATATAATATAGTCAAAAATTTAATATGAATTGATTTAATTTTGGATGTCGTTTCCAAATCATGAATATAATATATTTCTAACTATATCTAAATGTTATTTCTAAATATGATACATTACACAATCAATCAATAATATATATATATATATATGATTATTTTTTATAATGATATACGTACATTAATATTTTTTTAATACTTATGTTATTAAATTAACAATTATAATAATTAATTTATTAGCTTTAATACAAAACACTTTTACTATATTAAATAACTAAATTAATATTTAATTTTTTTTAATATTAGTGTAGTTTTAAAATGTTTTTTTCTAAAATAAAAAAGGGTTCGAACTAGATTTTGGTAGCTAAACAATACCGTTGATGTATAGAAAAATTGACTCAATAAAAAAATTTACCTAAATTGAATTAGTTTTTCACCAACGATTGCTTCTAGGGAAAACACGATCATAATTCGTGACGTAAAGTTAATAGTAAATAAGTGAATCCTAAATATATACTAACAACTAAAATAATCAGATACACATGTGGATGATAATTTGCATTAGAATTGCTTATAATATCAATGGTCTTTCATCCTTGTTAGGTCACTATAAATAAAGTTGTGTAGTTTGAAAATTAAATCACTCCACACAAGTGAAAGTGTGAAACAATAAAAAGCAAGAAAAAAAAATATGAAGTTCTCTATGATCATATTATTTTTCTCTTTTTCTTCCGTAATTAATTTTGTTTTAGTTCAATCAGCGACTCTTGAAATATCAAAATTTGGAGGAAAACCAAATACAAATATAGCTAAGGTATGTTCTTTTATATTCAACAAAAAAAGTTATGATATTATATTGATGAAAAAAAATACACATTTGATCGTAAATCATAGATTTTTTTATTATTGTTACGATGTTTTTCAATAACGTACTATTTTCATAATTACAAGGCTTTAACAAGTGCTTGGGCTGAAGCATGTGCATCCACATCTGCTGTCAAAATTGTGATTCCAAGTGGAACATATCAAATGACCCATGTA